>JAABUV010000689.1_pt1 | contig 51243 bp, 55 predicted proteins | sample 5559971 | NCBI WGS metagenome assembly JAABUV01 (sample SAMN10711881, study PRJNA513362) | rock metagenome | isolation source: Antarctica rocks | place: Antarctica: Victoria Land, Knobhead nord | collected 2015-12-19 | reverse complement strand
GATGCGCGGCGCCTGGAGGACTGCTGTTGGCCAGACAGGGTGAGGTCGTGTGGCGGGCACACGCATGCAGGCTGCTTTGACCGTCCAGTGATGCAGGCAGGGGCGAATGCCTGCCTAGCTTGTCACAAGCCGGCCCCCAAGGGGTGGTCCAGCAAACGCTGGTGCTCTTGGTCTTGCTGAGAGGGCATGGGACCCGGCGAGCAGCCGTGCTGATCCAGCTGCTTTAATCCTGCACGCATGCAGCAACTCTTCACGCATGCACAGGGCGGCATGCGCACCTCACGTCCGCCGAGCTGTGCAGCTTGGCGACGCTGTATGCACCCTCCTATATTGCGAACATGAAGTCGCCTGGGCAGCTCGGCCACCCCATACACAATCACAGCTCGCTGCTCACATGGTCCTGATCCTGTCGCAGTGTGTAGGAGAGCCACCCGGCGCTCCCAGAACGCCAATGGCTTCTCACGGACGTCCAGCGGCGCGTCAGCGTTCTGCCTGCCCGCCTCATGCCCGCCCGTCGGCCTTGCGTCAGCATGCACACTATCTGCTGTTGCTGCACCGTACAAGGAGGAGCGCGCGGGGGTGCCAGCAATGTCTTTGATGCTGCAACATGACCTCAGCTCATGCCTAAACTGATTAAGAGAGGGATTGCCTCAGGATGCAAAATTTTCAGGCCATGTACTAAAGAACATGCGCATCACTCGGCCTGGCCGCAAGCACCCTGGGAGCCCACATGACATGGCGCGCCACCAACTTGGATGTTTGCAAGGAGGAGAGCAGCGGTGCGAACGTCGCCCTCAGGCGCAGCAGGTGGATGCATGCGCAGCCGCATGTATGGCGGACCAGCTCTATGATGTGCAGCAAAAGGCTGAGCACTGAAGCAAGTGCTGCCAATGGCTGGTGACGGGAACACAACGGGTGTGATGCATATGCTACGCCTTTTATGGTGTCCAGGCGGCTCGCTAGCACAACAAGAGCCAGGTATACACCTTGGCTAATGAGACAAGCAGGCCTTTTGGTGATCCAAGATCAGCATGCCCAGCATGCTGCAACCTAACAACAAGCTGGGCGCCCTCACTGCACTCACACGCTGCGCCACTCTGCAACAGCAACCAAATCACACGGACATGCAAGCGTAATCACCACATGTCCAAGGTCTGCTCGTCTTGCAGTGGCCACCCTCCAGACAAAAGATGCTCCGAAGCCTGGATGCTTGCCGGTGCAAACCAAACTGCTGCACAGGCAGGTGGCACCGCCGCGCAAGTCGCCCAGCCAGCGAGCCAGCGCGGGCCGCGCGAGCGCCCGACGCCGCGCGACGCAGCGCCCGCCGCCTCACCGCGCCTTGCGCCGCTTGGCCGGCGGCGCAGGCGCCGCGTCGTCGCCGGCGCGCGAGCGCGCGGCGGTCTTGGCGCGCAGCTCGTCCAGCCCATCCTCCGCCGCCGCCCACTCCACGACCAGCCGCCGGCCGTACAGGTGCGTGCCGGCCACCGCGGCGGCCGCCGCGGCGGCCTCCTGCTTGGTCAGGAAGTCGACGAACGCAAAGCCCCTGCGCGCGCGCGCGCCGCTCGGCACGGCCCGCGCGTGCAGCAGAGCGCGGGTCCGACACCAGGTCAGGAACACTGGCTTCTGGCGCCCGCAGCGCGTGTCCTGACTCGGGCGCCCTGGCATGACAGGGCCGGCCCAGACACGCCCTGGTAGCCAGCACGACACGCTGAGCCGCTGGAGGGGCACCCGCATTTTCTACTTCCGGGTGCCACCGCGCCAGCGCAAACGCAGACGGCCACAGGTCGGCTGTGGCACGCACGGCCTGCAGGGGCGCGCGCACCGGTGGCTGCCGTCAAACTTCTTGGGCAGGCGGCAGCTCTTCACCTGGCCAAACGGCCCGAACAGCGCGACGACGTCCTTGCGCGTGGCCTCGAACGCGAGGTTGCGCACGACCAGCTTGGTGCCCCGGCCGGCGGGCTTCTCGGCGGCCTTGGGCTCCGTGGGCTCGGCCGCCGCGCCGCGCCGCAGGCTCAGCCGCAGCACCAGCTTGTGGCCGTCCAGCACGGAGCCCTGTCGGGGCGCCGGCCTGGTCAATGCGAGCCCTGGGACACGAGGGCGGCCGGTCCGGCGGGCCAGGGCTGGTGCGCGGCAGTCCGGCGCACCGGGCGCGCGTCGCGCGCTCTGTAATCCAGCCGCGCAGCCTGGCTGGTCCACCGCAACGCGAGCGCGCGCGCTGACAGAGCCGCCCTCAGCGCGCGCAAGGCGCACGGCCTCTGCAGCGCGGGAGGCGCGGCGCGACCGCGGCCGGCAGCCACTGCGGCCCTAACCGACCCTGCCCTACACTAATATATACCCCTACCCTCATTCGACACAGGCGGGCGCGGCCCCGCGCTCCGGGCCCCGCGCCTGCAGCTGCTGCAGCGCCAGCTTGGCTACCTCCTCCGACGAGCACTCCACAAAGCCGAACCCAGCCGACAGCTCCTTGCCGTCCGGGCCCTTGCGCCTGCGCGGCAGGCGACCCGAGGCTGTCTGTGCGTGCACCGCCGCTGCGCAGCAGCTTCGGGCCCATTCTGAGTGTGTCGTGGGAGCGCACTGCAACGTGTGGGTGCTGGCCATGACCCTGAAAAAAGTAACTGCCTGCACTGTTCCATAGCCTTGTTCACGCCTGGCATGCAGGCATGCGCAGCTCACAAGCTGTCGCAGCTCGTCACCAAGCCCTGCCTCTGCGCCGCCCAGCGGCGCGCGCCTGGACGCGCGCGCCGAGCGGATGCGCCCGCCGGCCGCGCTGACCGCCGCGTCAAAGTGCGCGGCCAGCGCGGCGTCCGCCGTCGCAAACGCCAGGTTCTTGACGTACAGCGTGCACGACTCGCCGGCGAGCGCCTCATCGTCGGCGGCGGCGCCACCGCCGCCGGCGTCGCGCGCGATGTCGGCGGCGGCCGCGGCGGCGGCGCCCCTTCCTTCGTCTGGCGCTGCGGGCTCGCCGCCGGGCTGCGCCGCGGGCACCGCGCCGCCCTGCCCGACGCGCGACCGCAGCGCAATGCACTCGGGCGAAGCTCCTGTTGACCAGGCCGCTGGCGCGCATGTGACTGGCCCGATGCCGCTCAGGCATCTGCACACCTCCCCGACGCCCAAGCTATACAAAATGCAGCTGTCCTCGGATCCAAGCCTCCGTGGAACGCGCACCCGCAGGCGAGCGACCTGCTGAGGCATGCGCTCGTGCACGCATGCGCCCCATCCGGACAGGGCGCCGGCGCCCACTTGCTCACACCCTCAGCGCTTGCCGCAAGGCTACCTGGGAGGCCTCAGACAGAGCGAGGCGCAGGCGATGCGTACGAAGCGCCCAGCACCAGGCGGAGCTGTAAAGTGGTGCGGCCAGCGCGCGCGGCGCACCGGCCGCCGGGCGGCCGGCGGCGGCGCGGCCGCGAGCACGCCGGCGGGCGCCCACTCCAGGTACAGCGGCACGTGGTGCAGCCGCTTGAAGGCGAGCGCGCGGAAGGCGCGGCGCGCGTCGGCGGGCGCCTCGTACTCCACCAGCGCGAGCGCGCGCGTCGGCGGCAGCACCAGGCGCGCCAGCGGCCCGCAGCCGCCGAACAGCTCCTGCGCGCGCGCGCCGCGCCGCGTCGCGCGCGCGTCGGGGCGCGCGCCGCGGGCTGGTCGCCGGCCGCCGCCCAGCAGCGGCGGCCCCTTGCCTGGCTCATCCTGTGATCTGCCGCGGCCGGCTCTTGGGCCCCCGACCAAATGGGGTGCCAAGAGCTTGGTGGCCACCCAGAGGGCCGGCACCATGCGCACACGCAACCCCAATATTTACCTGTCCCGGCTGACCACGCCTCCTGTGCCATCAGCTCTGCTCTGCCGCTGGACGTCACGCTCTCAGCGCACGCCCGCACCGTAAGCTCAGCCTCAGTGACCACGTACGGCAGGTTCTTGGCCAGCAGCACGGTCGCGCTGCGCGGCACGGATGCGCCGGCGGCCGCGGCGCCGCCGGCGGCCGCGGCGGCCTCCAGCGCGGCCACGTCGGCGCCCGCCTCGCCCAGCGCGCGCTTGGTCAGCGCGGCCACGTGCACCTCGCCCAGCGCCAGGCGCGCCGGGAGGTCTGGCGCGCGCCCGAGCGGGGGTCAGGTCCTTTCTCAGACCTCAGACCCCGACAGGTGAGCGCGCAGCCTGTGCGACTTCCATGTCGTTGGGCTGCCCAGGCTCTGCGCAACCCGTTTCCCTCACAACAACGAGTCACGGCGGTGCGCACCATGGAGACGCCGCCTGCCGGAGCGCATGTCACGGAGGGCAGGGCGGGGCGCTGCACGCGCGCACGGGCAGGCGGGCGCCGCCGGCGGTCGGCCCTACCCTACCCTGACCCCTAATCCTAGCCGCGAGCTGCCCGCACCCGCCGCGTCGCGGTCCAGCAGCTCGGCCTTGGTCACGCCGTAGTGCGCGGCCACGGCGGCCGCCACCGTGTCCGGCCGCATGAAGAGCGTGTTCCAGGCCGCGCGGTTGCCCGCGCCCGCGCGGCGCGCGGCCTCGCGCTGCGCCTTGAAGCCGCGGCCGCCCGGCCCCGCGGCGGGCGTGTCCGCGTCGGCGGGCGTGTCCGCGTCGGCGGGCGCAGCCGCGCCGGCCTGCGCCGAGGGCGCCGCAGTCGGTGCGCGCCCCTGACTGAGCCTGCACGGAGCGCAGCTGGGCCGGCGACTCAGCGCGCCTGCGCCGAACATGCTCACACCGCGGCCGGCAGGGCAGGCGCGCGCGCTTGCGACGCTAAAGCTGGCGCCAGCGTGGCCTGCAAGCGCGCCCCGCCTCCTCAGCGGCACTGGGCGTCGCGCGGCCTGGGTGAGGGCGAGCGCGCCTGCGCGGCGGCCCTGGCGGGCGGCGCGCGCGCGGGCAGCACGTGCAGCAGCCGGCCCTGGAAGATGGCGCCGTCCAGCGCGGCGGCCGCCGCCGCGGCGCCCGCCGCCTCCGCAAACTGCACCAGCGCGATGCCGCGCGACTTGCGCGTCGCCCTGCGGCAGGGACGCGCGAACTCGGGGAGGCGGGGCTGTGGCCGGGGCTGAGCGCGCGCGCGGCACAGCAGGTGCTGCGGAAGAGGCCGAATAGTCTTCTGCCCGCTTTACACCAGGCCCGCTCCACACCAGGAGATACGTGTGTAGCGGAGCAACGTACTCGCAGCGCAACAGAACCATGCCCAGCGTCTGTTCAGCAGCGCGCCTTCGCGGGCAGCTCTGCGCAGCGCGGGGCCTGTCCGGCACTGTACACACCGCACTCCGCCCGCTGTGCAGCTCCTGCACCCTTGCACACCCTTGCACACCCTTGTAAACCCTTGCACACCCTTGAGGGCACGCCTGTCCAGAACCAGGTGCACCTCCTCCAGCTCGCCGTGCTCGCCAAACGCCTCGCCGCCCACAACCATTTTCACACCCTTGCAAGCCCTCGCGGGCGCGCCTGTCCAGGACCAGGTGCACCTCCTCCAGCTCGCCGTGCTCGCCGAACGCCTCGGCCAGGTCAGCCTCGGTTGCCGCAAAGGGCAGGTTCCGCACGAACAGCCGCGCGGTCTCCCCCAGCGCCGGCGCCTCCGCCTCGTCCTCGCCACCGGCCACCACCACCTGCGCGCCGCCGCCGCCGCCGCCCGCGCCGCCGCCGCCGCGCGCGCCCGCGCGCGCGTGGCTGGCGCGCCGCTCCGCGGCGCCGTCCGCGCTGTCGGGGTCGTCTGCGCCGCTGCCGCCCTCCCCCTCTTCCTCCTCCTCGTCAGAGTCGGCGCCAGCCGCGGGCCGGTCGTCTGCGCCCGCGGCGGGCTCGAGCTCGTCGGCGTCGGGCTCAACCGCGCCAAACCCGGCGGTCACCCGCGAGCGCAGGTAGTCCATGTCGGACACGGCGGCGTCATCCGCCGTGCCCCCGCGCCCGCCGCCCGCCGCGCCGGCCGCCTCGCTGCCGCTGCTGTCAGACGCGTCGTCCCCGGCTGCGCCGGGCTCCCGCGGCTCCTCCCCGTCTTCCTCTTCATCGTCTGTCTGCTCCCCAGCGCGCTGCCCGGCGGCCGCGGCGGTCACAGAGGCCCACTGCGCGGCGCGGCGGCCGCGCCGCGGCGGCAGGGGCAGCGCGCCGCCCGGCCCCGCGGCCTCCGCGGGCGCGGCGGGCGCGCGGCCGGGCACGGCGGCGGGCGCGGCGTCGTCGTTGGCCCAGATGGCGGCCTGGCGCCGCGGCTGCATGACGCGCATGAACTCCGCGAGCTGCGGGTCCTCTGCGCGCCAAAACAGGCGCTCAGCCCGCGCGAAACCCCGCAGCGCTCCTCACAAGACACACACCGTCAGGGCCCGTCCCGCATCCGAGCTCGGCTGCAACGCCGGCAGCAACCAGGCGGCCCAGGTCGCACAACACGCGCGCCCAGGCCGCTTTCGCACGCAGTGGACGCGCGGCACTGCGCACGCAGACCACCGAGCGCACCGGCCTCTGGCACAGCCTTGGCCTTGCGCGCCAGCTTGCGCTGCTCGCGCACGCCGATGCGCGGCTGTGCGGGCGCGGCGGCAACCTCCCTGGCCACCACCTTGTTGTGCGCGCTGCTCCCCTGCACAGCCCGCACACCACAGCGTGAGTGAAGCTCGAGAGCTGACGAGCTAGCGCTCTTCTATCACTAGAGGACTAGAGGCACGGAGTCGATGCCTGCTATTGCGAGCTAACGTAAAGTGTGCCGCCTCTTAGGAGGCACTTTACGTGCAGGACGCTGTACGGCTCGTCCCCTGCCGACCTGTTCGTCCTCTCAGCAGTGCTGCCCCTATCGCCGCTGCGGCTCCTACCTCTGCTTCCCAGCCCCGTGCGTGACAGAGGGGCCAGGGGCCCCTGCGGTGCCCGCGGGCGCGCCGCGCCTCGGAGTACTTGCTCCACGGCCGCGCCAGGCCGCCGCCGCCATACTTCTCCGCAAACTCGACGCCGACGCGGGCGGTGCCGATGAAGGTGCGGTTGAAGTACTTGACCGCGCGCTCCGCCTGCTCCACCGTGCGGAAGCCCACAAAGCCGAACTGGCGCGACGTGCCGTCCCTGCCGGCGCCGCGCTCAGCGCAGGTGAGCACGTGACGGGGTGCTGCACACGCGTAGAGTTCCAGGCGGCGCACAGGAGTAAGCGGTCAGGCCTCTGCCGCGGCCCGCGCATGCGATACACACAGCATTCAAGCCATACGCCATAAAGCTACTCTTTTGCACATACTCTTGTGCCACCGGCCGGTGTGTGCAGTTTGCCTTCCTCTTGCCTTAGTGTCAAACAAGGCTCCTCCCTGAGCTGCAGCTCAAAGAAGCGAAAGGCGCGGACGCGCACTTGCAGCGGACGACCTTTGCGTCGGTGACCTCGCCCTTGATGCCAAAGTGCTCGCGCAGCTTGTCATCACTGAACTGCTTGGGCAGGCCCTTGACGCACACGCGCGACGTCATTGCTGCTGCTAAACATGCGCCGGCGGCCTGCCTACATTGTTATCAGTCTACAAGTGTGTGGTTTGAACAGATACATACTTTCAGGCATCACCTTGCCAGCTCAGTCTAGCTGTTTCAGCGCTGACTTTCTGCGCACATTTGGCGGTCCGCCGTCGGGCCTGCCTTTTCTTATTCGAGGGGGGTTGGGGGCCTTGCCTGGAGCTGATACGGCAAGCTCGCACTGACAAAGGATAGAGGCAGCAGGCTGCTCTGAAAGCACCATTGGCCTTGACACAACTCTGCATCTGCTGTTTGTGGCGAAAGAGCGGCGCTGCAGGTCCTGGTGCTGACACAGACGGCTCATGCTGGCCAAGGCGCGGCGGCCAGCATGGGGAAGGCCAAGAAGACCCGCAAGTTTGCGGAGGTCAAGCGCATGCTCAACCCGAAGGACCTAAAGCCGTGCGCCTTGAGCCTCCATGTGTCTGCACCCTCAAGTACTTAACTCTGTAGTCTGCCGTTCAACACTGTACGTCTTTCGCTCCAGGATATGCTTTCTTATATGCTGATGTGCAGCCGGTGCGCAGGGCTATACAGAAGAAGAAAGCGGACCCGGAAAAGAGCGTGCGCCATGTGTGCGTTTCCCGGCGGCCATATCCTGCCCCGCTGTGGCTGCTCAGCTGTGTGCGCAACTCAGAGGTCTGCAGAAGCTCACCAAGCCTGCTGCCGTGTCAAGCGGTATAGCAGACACGGGCGAGGCTGGGAGCTGCCGCCTCTGAGAATGGGCAGTTCAGAGTCTGGCTGCGGGTTGCTGAGGCACTGCTGCAGCAGAGTTTTCAGTGGCGTGCTGTGGAGGCGGGCTGAGGTGAGGGTGACCGCCGGCCGGGGCCGCGCAGGGAGAAGACGCCGACCGCGCTGTTCTTTAAGTACAACACGCAGCTGGGGCCGCCGTACCAGGTGCTCGTGGACACCAACTTCATCAACTTCTCCATAAAGAACAAGGTGCGCGGCTGCGGAGCAGCGTGGGCTGCAACCGCGCTCCTGCACGGGCGAGCAGCGCGTGACACTGCGGCCTGAGCCTGGCACTGGCGGCCCCCAGCTGGCCTCTTTGCTGAGCCCGATACCGTGCACGCCCTGGGAATTGTGCTGATTGCGCAGCGGTGCTGAGGCCCCTGGAAAGACCTGCATACATCACGTGCGGCGCGGGCTATCAACGACTGCTGGCGGCGCGGCGCGCAGATCGACCTGGTGGCGGGCATGATGGACTGCCTGTACGCGCAGTGCACGCCGTGCGTGACCGACTGCGTGGTCGCCGAGCTGGAGAAGCTGGGCCAGCGCTACCGCGTGGCGCTCAAGGTGGCCAAGGCGCGCGCGCCGGACGCCCGCCCGCGCACTGGCAGGCGTCCACGTGGCGCCATGTGGCGCAGGCTCTCGGCAGTCGCGGGACGCCGCCCTGCCGCCAGGCTGCCCCATGCCCGGCCCTCGGTGCACAGGGGTGTGGTACATATGGCACAAGAGGCGTTCGTGCCGTGGCCCCTGCAAACGTTTGTGTCTGTGTATGCGCGGCATCCAAGTGCGCGCGTACGAATGCGGCGCCTACGGCGCGGCCGCGCGCGCGCCAGGACCCGCGCGTGGAGCGGCTGCCCTGCACGCACGCCGGCACGTACGCGGACGACTGCATCTGCGAGCGCGTGCGGCAGCACAAGTGCTACATCGTGGCCACCTGCGACCGCGACCTGCGCCGGCGGCTGCGCAAGGCGCGCGGCCCGGCGCCCTAACCACGGGCCCGTGCTCATGGGCAGCCTGCACAGCGGCTGCTGGCTGCGTCCGGCCGCCGATTGCTGCGCGCGCGTCATGCAGCGTGACGCCTGGCTGAGCGGCACGGATGCCGGGGCGGGGTCTGCTGGGCATGTATAGCACGGCAGCCGGCTAGATGGACCAGCTATAGCAGAGCTTGCCATACAGGAGTGAAGTCTGTGTAGCTGCACAGAGGTATCTGCTATTGCGACCGGATACATGAAACAGAGCAGCTCCTGTGCATAACACGCGATGGGCCTTGGGCGCTGGTGAGACCACTCAGGTAGCTCGCGTGGCGACGCATGCGTTAACGCGTCGTGCACGTGCGCAGATCCCGGGCGTGCCAGTCATGTACCTTCAGGCGCACCGCTACACCATCGAGCGGCTGCCAGAGGCGACGCTGGGCGGGGCGCCGCGTACGTGAGCAGGGTTGCGCTCGGGGTGACGGGCGAGGTGACTGTGCATGTCTGGTGGTGTGCTATGGTTTGTCGGTGTCAGCTGAAGAGTTGTCGGCGTGTCTGGTCGTGTCCTGACTGTGTGTTTGTAGGTGTGCTATGCCACCTTCTGGGTGGCACCCGGTGACTTGCGCGCAGCTGGCTGTGCCTGGTTGCAGCACACCGGTCCATAGCATGCTGCCGACGAAGTGCAAACGATGTATTTGTTGCAACCAGGTGCGATATTTTCAAGCGGTGCTAGAATGATGAACGGATTCAGCATGTAACAGAGAGAGCCGTGAGTGCCCTTGTGCACCTAGGACTGCTTGACCTGATATCCGCACACCGTTACCGCATCACGCAGCAAATGTTCTACTTGCTGCCAAGGCATCACGCGGCCGTGGCAGGCAGGCCTTCAGTGGTTGTGGTCCCAGCTCAATTGAGGGGCTATTGAACAATGTAACTGCGGCCCTGCTGCTCGTGCGAGCACTAGGGTGTCCAGCTTGCTCTAGCTGAGACCTCTCAGTGGTGGACGCAGGCGCTGTCGACGCACGCGGTGGGTGCAGGATGTGCGCGGTACCACAGAAAAACCTACCAAACTTTCTGTGCACGGGCGCCTGACAGCGATGACGCCAATGCAGGTTACCACCGACCAGGTGTGCAGCTGCAACGTGCTGCAATGTTACTCTTATGCCCGCCGCTGCGCTTGCAGCCCATCGCTGCAAGGGGAGCTGCTGCACAGTCTAGTGCCGCAGCCTGCACCTCGGTTTCCAGGAGTGCAGCGGCTGCTCTTGCCAGAAAGGGCTGCGCAGCGGCCGCTGTGTCGCTGCGGGGGCCGCTGTAGCCAGCGAGGAACGAGTCTGCCTGTGCTTGAGCTGGCGCGCGCGGCAGCTGTTGGTACCTGACACAGGCGGCCTCCTGGCCTGTCCGCCTCGGGGGCGGGCTCCCGCGGGCTGCAGCTCGCAGAGCCGATTAGCAAGCGGGGCCGCTGGAGCGCGCCAGCTTCTACCGGGATATGCCGTCGCGCGCGCCCCGCAGAATTTAAACCCATGCCCAGGCAATGCTGGCCCCACGCACGTGGCGAGCCGCACATTCTGAGCATTGGTGTGCAGGCGCTGCTGGCGGAGCTGGAGGAGGCGGCGCTGCTGCGCGGCGAGGCGGAGCGGGCGGGCGACGGCGAGCTGGCCGCGGAGTTCCGCGCCGTCGAGGCCCGCCTGCAGGCGCGGCAGCCGGCTTGCTTGGCCTCTGTTTGGCTGCCTCAACTCGTACCCCCCTGCCGCGCTGTCAAGGCGGGCAGGCGGGCTACGTGCGCTCTAAAAGCGTCCTCGCTTCACGCACCAGAGTAGGCAGCCAGGCCCAGCGGTGGGAGCCCGTCAGCCCAGCTAACCTGACGAATGGCAGGCTATGGCACGCTCCATTGGGCCCACCTCCAAACAGGGCCCAGCTCTAAGCCCACCACCCGCTCCCTCCGGCCTGCCCTGGGCGCGGCGAACATGCTCGCCTGCGGCGGCAGGCGCTGGTGGACCAGGTGCGCGCGGAGGCGGCCGCGCGCTCCGCCGCCGGCGCGGGCGCGGCGGCGCTGCGCGCGCGCCTGCACCGCCTGCAGGCGCTGGAAGCGAGCGCGCGCGCGGCGCTGCTGCCGGGCGGCGGCGCGGGCGCGACGGCCCCGGGCGCGGGCGTGGCCGCCGCGGCGCCCGCCGGCGCCCCCGAGTCGGACGGCCCAGGGCCCACGGCGGCGCCGCCCCTGCTGGCGGCCGGGCGCCCGGCCTCCCCTGGCAGGGCGCACCAGCTCGCTGCTGGCGGCGTGAGCCCGGCGGCGGCGGCGGCGGCGGCGGCGGCGGCGGCGGCGGAGCAAGGGGCGATTGAGCTGGTGGGGTCGCCTGAACGCGCGGCGGTGCTGGCGCGGATCCTCACCCCGCCTGGCGAGGGCAGCGCAGGCTCCCCCAGCCGTAGCGGCACGCCGCCACAGGTGGGTCCGTACCTACAGGCCCTCTCACTTTGCACCAAAGGGGTCGTGACATCGCTCCTGTGCAATTATTGTTCGCGCTCAGCAGTGAGGGCGTGCTTCAAAGCTGCAACAGCCTGGGACGCGTGTTAACAGGGCTGCCTGAGGCAGCGGGGCGGGCCCTGCTGCGCTCCGGCACGATGCGCACCGGCCGAGGCTCGGGGCGGCGCGCTCCCGGCGCGCTCACGCCGGCGCGCGCGCAGGCGCCCCCGCTCGGGCCGCCGCGTGCGGGGCGCCACTCGGCCTCCTCCTCCTGGGACGCCGCGGAGGCCGAGAGCGCGCTGCCGCGCGCGCCGCGCGCACCTGCGCCGAGCGACCTGGGCCCCCACCCCGCCGCGCACACACTCAGCCGGCTGCCAGAGTGCTCAGCGGCCGCCGAGGCCGGCGCCGACGCGCCCGTGGCCATGCCGATCGCCGGCGGCGCATGGCCAGGCTTGGGAGCAGGGCTGGCGCCGCCCACCGCGGACGCGTCGCCCGCCGGCGGCCCCGGCAGCAAGCGCGTGCGCTGCGCGGGCGGGGCGGGCGGCGCGCCGCTTGAGCGCCCCGCGCCGCTCCCGCAGCCCAGCGCTGCGGCACAGGACGCGGCCGAGCAGGCGCGCGCGACGCGCGTGCGCGAGCTCATTGACGGCTACGCGCGCGCCAAGGAGGGCCGGCCGGAGCGGCCGCCCGCGGCGGAGCCGGCGCGGGCGCACCGCGGCGGCGCTGCCGACCGCGGCACAGGGCCCTGCAGCACATCAGGCTCTGAAGGGCGGCCGGCCGCGCCGGCCGCGCAGCCGCAGCTCGCCCAGCCCGCCGCGCCGGGCCCGCAGGCCGCCGCCTCCGTGCCTGCAGCCGGGCAGCCCAAGGCGGACGGCAGCGGCGCGCGTAGCGGCGGCGGCCCGGTGGCCGGGGACGGCGCGCTAGTGTGCGCGACCCTCCAGGGTTCGGCGTGCGCAGCGGGCGCCGGGGGTGCGCAGCAGGATATGGAGAGCGCTCGCACCTCCGCTGCTGCAGGAGGCAGCGACGCATGGGGCGAGGGCGGCGGGGCGCGAGCTCATGCGCCGGCGCGCGCCGCGGCGCCTGCTGCCCCGGCAAGCGCGACAGCGCCGGGGGGCGTAGCACAGGAGGAGGGTCCCTGGCCCGCCAGCGCGTCTGCCGCAGCCGCAGCGGGCCCCCAGAGCGAGCCGGCGCCCCCAAGCGCAGACGCAGGAGGCTGGACGGCCTTCGGTGCGGCGTCCGATGCGGCAGCGGCCGGCGCAGACGGCGGCCGCTCTGCTGCTCCGGAGCCACCCGGCGGCGCTGCGGCCGCGGGCGCGGAGCCTGCCGCGCCACCGCTGGCCGCGCCCGCGCAGCCGCCGCCGTCCATGAACGGGCGCCTGAGCGGTGGAGCAGACCGCGACCCGGCGGCTACGGCGGGGCCGCCCCAGGCAGGCCTGCAGCTGCCGGGGCGGCCACAGTCGGGCGGCGCCGCGGTCGACGCCGCGCTGGCCGCCTGGGCGGCGTTCCCGGCGGAGGCGCACGCGGCGCCTCTGCCCTGCAGTGGCCCCGTGCAGGCGCGCGGCGGGGATGGCACTGACGGCGGGGTTGCAGCCGCGCGGCCGCCGGGCAGCGGCAGCGAGCTCGACCTGATGAGCCGCGCAGACGCGCTGGCGTGGGCGGGCAGCGGCGCACGGTCCGGCCCTGGCCCAGACCCCGGGAGCTGGGTGGCGTTCCCTGGCGGCGGCGCGGGGCGCGCGGCGGCCGCCGCGCCCGACCAGCCGGACGGGGGCGTTCTGGCGCATGCGGCTGGGCCCCACACTGAGGCGCTCGGTGCGGCGGGCGCCAGCACGGCGCTGCCGTTGCCAGCAGCAAGTGCCGCCAACGCTTTTGCAGACCATGGGGCGGGCGGCATGTGGCCGGGGGCCAACACTGCATTCGGCCGGCCGCCTGCGCAGCGGAGCGCGTCGGGCAACCCGTTCGCGACGGGCAGCCCCTTGCGGGGCAGCGCGTCGGCGGCGGCGCTGGCCGGCCTGGGCGAGGCCGGCGGCCGGGCTGCCGGCGCCACTGCCTGGCATGACTCTGGGGCATCCGTGGCGCCGCCGCTGCCGCCGCTGCCCAGCTCGGTCTCGCTGCCCAGCCTGAGCGCGGCGGAGGCGGAGCTGCTGTACGTTGCAGTGCAGGCGCAGCAGATAGGGTATCCAGGGTATCCAGGTGGGCGTGCACAGAGCCCCGGCGCGCTTCCTCAGGCGCCCGCGCCGCCTGAGCCGGCGGCCTGCCAGGCGGCGGCGGCCGCGGGCGTGCCGCTCCCAGGGCGCCAGCCGCCGCCACCGCCGCGGCCCGACGCGGCCGCTGCGCCCGCGCCGGCACACGCACGGCCGGACCCGCCCTCGCCGCAGGCCTCGCTGTGGCCGGGGCCCGCGGCGCCCGCGCAGAGCGACTCGGAGGCGGCCGCGGTGGCCGCCTGGCCGCCCATGAGCGCCAGCGACCGCGCCAAGTGCCAGCGCGCGTATGATGCCAAGGCGCGCGCGCCTGGCGCAAGGCTTTTCACAGACGGGCGCTGGCTTTCCCAGAAACGTGGCAGGCTCAGGCATCGTGTGCTGGATGTGTGTGGAGCGTTGTTGGCCGAAGCCAGGCTGAGGAGCAGCGTATTGTTGCCCAGAAGAATGCCTCTGCGGGGTGTCTATTGAGACCCGTGCAGCATGCTGCGCAGCCTCGTCGGCGGACAGGGCGCACAGCCGGTGCTGCGTGAAAGGATGAAAGGAAAGGCCTGAGTGTGCGCGCCCATCGGCGCACGCAGGCGCGTCAGGTTAAGCCTGTTCCAGCCAGCCAGGGCAGCGTAGGCATCGGGGTTGTCAGGCAGGCAAGTGCTCATCCCATGCCCGCATGCGCGGTACGCAGGGCTACGGGCGCCTGGGCGGCATCGGCGCGGCCGAGGCGGCCGACCTGCACGCGCGCTCGGGCGCGGCCGGCGCCTTTGCCGCCGCCTGGCGCCTGGCCGACCGCGACGGCGACAGCCGGCTCGCCGCGCCCGAGTTCTGCCTGTTCATGTACCTGCTCAAGGCGGTGCGGCGCGGGCTGGCGCTGCCGGGCGCGCCGCTGACGCCCGCGCAGCTGGCCCGCATCCTCGGGCCGCCGTTGCCGCCGGCTGCGGGCTCGCCGCCGCCGCGCCCGGCGGAGCGGGCGGCCGGCGGCGCGCCGGGCGCGCCCGGCGGCCTCGCGCAGGCGCCGGGCGCGGGCTCCGCCGAGGAGGGCGCAGGCGGCGGCGGGGCGCCCGGCTGGGAGCCCGGTTGGGAGCGGGCCGGGGGCGGCGGGGGCGGCGCGGCGGCCCCGGCGCTGGGTGAGCTGCTGGACCGGGGCTGGGCGCTCCAGGACGCGCTGGTGCGCCCGCGCTCGCGCTTCGCCGCACCTTGCTTGGGACCTAGTGCTCGCTGCGGGAGCGCCGGCCTCTGCCGCGAGGCATGCGGTGCGCCGAGAGGTGTGGGAGGTGCTGTCCTGGGCGCGTGTCCCATGTCCTGGCTTCGCGTGCAAGCGAACACGCCGCAGCGACGCCAGGCGGCCAGCCGTGCCTGGTTCCTGCGCTCGTGTCGCTCCCGCTCGCGCTTTGAGCCGGTCCTGCTCCCCAGCAGGCAGCAGGCGGCACCCAGTTTGGGAGTCTGTCACTGTCCGTGTCCCTCTTCTTTCGGTGCAAGCGCACAAGCCCGGCATGCCGGGCGCCAGGCGGCGCTGGCGGCGGCCGGCGGCGGCGCCGGCGCGCGCCCGCCCGGCCAGGCCCCGCCGTCGCCGTCCACGGCCGCCTCGACGCCCAGCAGCTCGGCGTCGCCGCCGCTGCGGCGCCACGACTCCGTGCCGGGGCTCGCGCCTGCGGCGGGGCCGGGCGGCGGCGCCCCAGGCCCGCAGCGCGGCGCGCCCGTGCCGCGCAGTGAGTCCGTACCGCAGCTTGCACTGCTGCCGGCGCGCCGAGCGGAGCCCGGCGGTGCGCGCCCGCCCGCCCGCAGCGTCCCGCCCCGCCCGCGCTGCCCTCTCGTTGGCTGCCAGGTCAGTTGCAGGCTTTGCCTCACACCGCAGCGCCTTCGCCGCTGCGGCCTGGCTCAGCTCGCCGCGTGGCGCCCTTGCATGATGTGACCTTGCGGGCTTCGCCTGAGCGCGCGGGCGGCTCGCGCGCACGCCGTCTGCAGCTGGGACGCATGCGGCGGCGCCCGCTCCGCAGCAAGCGGCTGGGCCCGCTCTCGTCCGCTGGCGGCTCGCAGCAGCGCGGCGCGGACCAGCGCGCGCGCGCGTAAGCCGCAACCCCGCCGCCCCGCGCGCAACCCGAGCTAGGGTAGGGTTAAGGTTATTGTAAAGCCTACCTAATCGACCGTTGCCCCGCGCGCGCAGGGCGCCTGCGGCTGGTGCTCGACAAGGCGGTCGTGGCCTACCGCAAGCCGCTCGACCGGCCGTTCTTCACGGTGTCGCTGCGCGACGCGGCCGGCCGGCTTCTGGAGCCGCCGCAGGACACGCCGCCGGGGCACTTCCAGAAGGCCGAGCGCTGCATCGCGGCCGGCCACGCGATCGTCCTGCGCACGCCGCTGCAGGACCTGCCGGGCGGTGCGGCCTCAATGTGCCACCGCTCACTTGGCTGGAAGAAGACGCGCTGCGGCCTCCTGCGCCCTGGCACAGCATGCTAGGCCGCCAGGCTGCCTGCTAAATGGAGGCGCTGGGTGGAGGCGCTGGCCAGGGAGGCCGCCGGTGCATGCGTGCGCGGGCCCGCCTGTGCAGCAAGCCCTGATAGGGCTCTGGCATGTAGCATACACGCGGTGGTCTTGTGGTTGGCAGGGCGTGCGCGCTGCGCGAGCGGGCTGCGCGCGCGGGCCTGCCGCAGCTGCATGGCCATGCGCCGCAGAGGTGCCGGCCGACCCGCCTGGTGTGCGCGATTGAAGTCCGTAGCGTGGCTATGCGGCTCACACCGGCGCGCGCCGGCGCCGCAGGCGCGAGCGTGTACGTGGAGGTGCGGCACTGGAAGGGCGGCGAGGGCCGCATGAGCCTGCTGGCCTGGAGCCTGGCGCCCGTGGAGGCGCTGGCGGACCTGGGCGCCGAGCCGCCGGCGGCGCGCCCCGGCGCGCTCTTCCTGCACCTCTGGCGCAAGCCGCTGGAGCCCGGCGCGCCGCGCGCGCCCGGCCGCCTGCGGCCGCTCAGCGCCGCGGGCGAGCACGACCTGTTCCTCACGATCGGCGCGGCGGGGTGAGGGTGTGTGAGGGTTGGGCGGACCCGCAGCGTCCTGCGCGGCGGTGCGACAGGGCGCGCGCTTTTGGCTGGTCTTATACGCGGGCTAGAGAGCTGCGCCTCAAGAGCGCGCCGGCCGCAGGCGCGGGCGAGCAGCGTGGCCCTCGCCGGTGTGGCTGAGTGTGCGGGAGCCCGGCATGCGCGCGGCCGTTTTGTCCCAGCTTCGCGCCGCAGCTGTACTTGAGAATAGTGGCATGCAGGAGGAGGCACAGCTCATGCACATTTGTCGGTGTGGCTGTGTGACAGCACTATATGCGCCACCAAGTGGCTCGGTGTAGGAAGGGCGTCGACCCTCGCCAATAGTTCCAGGCACAAGCAGAGCACAACAACGTGCTGCTAGAGGAAACCGGCGCTGGCTGTGGTACACCGGCACTGATCCCTGGTTGAGTGCGGCAGGGTGCCTGTAGCATGCAGCCCCTGGTTTTGCCTCGCTGTCAATTGTGGGACAGTCCACAGTGCCCAGCCAGAGGTGAGCGGACGATGTTGGGTGAGTTTGTGCATTGATCAATGCCAGTTTTGCAGGTTCTTTCTATACACATGTGGCAGGGCTCCGCTTTGCAGCGGTATAGAGTGGGTGCAAGCGCTCGCGTCCCGTGCTGCGCGCAGCTGCCCTTGCCGGCCGAACGCTCGAGCCAAGCGCCGCGTGTCTGGCTGTGCATGCATTCCGGTGACACGGGCGTGCGTCCACGCACTGCGTAGGTCTTGCTGAACTACCATGCTCCAGTGTATGAAACATGCGGGCAGAGGAAAGTGTACCGAGTATTGTGAGGACGGCTCTGCGCTGCATTGTGCCTATGATGGTGAGCAGATGTTTGATTCTGTTCGAGAAGGCAGCCTCCATGTGCGGCGCGCTGATAGGGCGATGAGCAGCAACCACTCTGTGGCGAGCCAGCCGCAAAGGGGGCTAGATACAGTCCGGGGCCTGAATAGTTGCCCACTGAGCGATGTATGAAGTGACAGGTTTTCCAGGTGCATGCATTTTGCGGGGCATGCTCTGAAGCAGCGTGCAGGTGCGTGTGCAGCTGCATACTGCTGCTGCTAATGAGGGGTCAGTGAAGCGCCGGACTCGGGTGTTGAATAGTGTTCAGGGCCCGAGCAGCCTCAGAGGCTGCCGCTGACCGCTGGATGGTAAGCAACGCGCACAGCGCTATCCGGCAAGCCTGACCATGTATCGAAAGCCAGGCAACTTCCTGAGTGCAATGTATGTCACTCCTAGCCCTTTGTATGGAAGTCTCTTCAGTGGCAACCACATGCGCCCTGTGAGCAGACACAGTCTTATGGGGCCTTGTGGTGCAAAACCAGGGCATGGTACAATCCTTCGTCATAAGGAGTAGTTACGTGCCAACGCTGGCCGTCGTGGCCAACCAGCGGCGATATAGTCAGGAGCAAAGTCCGAGTGGGGAGCGTGTGAAGAGCGGGAAAGGACCGGCACAGTGCTTGAAGAACTGCAGTTGAATCACAAAGCTTCTCACTTCACTTCTTGCAGCAAAGCCGCAATCGGAGTTGGAGATAAGAGGCGACAAACGAGCTCCAAGAGGCGGAGGTGTGCTGCACTGCATGCCTAATCTCGCGCCCTGTAAGCTGCTCCTGTTCTGCCGGTGGACCCTTTTAGAGCAACAGTAGAGGGCAAGGCGGGCGTCGTGCAGCGCCCCAAAAGAGCGGGCCACCTCGAGCACGCTCACCGACTCGTGCTTATAGACATGGCCATGCGCTTGAGAAATGCAGATCGCAGTTACTCAAGGCCGCCGTCGTCCGAAAGAGTAAGTACTCACTTGGACTCACGCCTGCGCAGGGCCAATATGAAGCTCACCTGCGTTGCGCTCGCCGCATGCGTCGCGCTTGCGGCCGCTGCGCAGGCGCCGGCGCCCAGCGTTGATGCACAGGCGCTGGTACGGCTATCAGCGTGCAGCCAGTTGACCTTACGTGGAGTGGAACCAGCTCACCTCTCACTCAAACTGCGTACCTGTCTTTGGCATTTCAAATGCGAGCTGGGCATCTGTGCAGCTGAAGGCGCTGTGTTGGTTATGCACCTGTGGAGTGCGAGGCGGCACTCGCCTCCTGCTGTGCAGGGTGTCACTGCGCGCTTCAAGAACGCAACAAGAACATAACAAGATTGCGGTGGCGCGCGCTGCGCGCAGAGCGGCACCGGCGTCCTGTCGCAGCCGACGCTCCTGGGCGAGGCCAACCAGTTCTTCCACAAGAACGCCGGGCCGTACGCGCCCGGCCAGAACCTGATCCCGCTCGGCAACCTGCGCACCGTGGACTTTGGCGGCCCCTACAACAATGGCGCCTACAACCTCAGCCTGCTCAACGTGCAGGAGGCTGAGATCCAGGGTGCGGCCCTGCCGTGAGCTTTGCATTTGTTGGAGTCTGCAAGCCAGTTCCTGAAGTGCCCCTAGCATGTGCAGCATATTTTGTATTGCATGCGGCTGCGCATGGCAGGCTGTGATACACACAGGGAAAAGAAAAACAAATCATAATGTCAGCCTAGATTCCTGTATACTTGAGACAGCGTGTCCTGGCTGCGTTTGGTAGCACAAAGAGTACTGTATGCATTTTCCAGCTGTGTTTTAAGGAAGACAGAACCCGCACTGGTGTGGACTTGTGGCCCCTATTCAGCACAGCGCCAGCTACCCCATCCGCAGTGCCGCGCACCAAAGTCGGCGTTGACGCACGGCGCTGCGCCCTGCGCAGCGGCCATCGCCGCCAAGAAGAACTTCACCGACATCGACCTCATCCGCTTCGCGACCAACGTGGAGTGCCTGGAGGGGCAGTTTGACACCTGGGGCGTCTTCGGCCACGGCTTCATCAACAACCTGCAGCTGGGCGGGCCGGCGCCGCTCGGCGCGCGCGCCGCCAACCTGACCGAGGCCACGCGCCCCTTCCTGGAGGAGATCGCGCTCAACGAGCAGGTGTGCGGCACAGCGGCTTGAGCAGCCCTTTCTGTGCTTGAAGTCCCTGTCTAGCTGCAAGCATTCATGCTGACAAAGCGTGCTGCAGCTTGTGGCGAGCACGTCTGCCTGCCCCTGCACAGGCGGTCTGGTGCCTGGTTCCAGGGCAGCGTTGGGTGCGCAATCTCGGCCGCTGACGTGTGCGCTGGCGCTGGGCAGGGCCACGTGCTGTTCACGCGCCAGGCCGGCAGCGCCGACCCGTGCCCGCTGGTCGACTTTGACGCCGGCTGGAACGCGTTCTTCGCGGGCGTGTACGGCCTGCCGGCGGGCGTGACCGTCGCGCAGCAGTTTGGCGCGCCCTTTGGTGCGTTGCCCGGAGGGCCTTGACGCGATGCCAAGCGCCCACCCAACCTGCGCTTGTCCCGCTGCTTTGCTCCTGGTGGTGTGGAACACGACAAGCTGTGGGTGTGTCTCTTGGCTCAGATGCATTGGCTCGGATGCACAGTGGGGTGAGCTGTCTATGTGGGCCCCAGCCCGATGCTGGGGTCTGCAGATAGTACACTGCAGTGAAGAGAGTCTTCGCCCTGGCGGCCCAATGCCCTCATGAGCGTGTCGTGTACTGTGAGTGGCCGGTTGACCAGAGCCCTCATAACTGTGTGTGTGCGCGCCTAGACTACTCTCAAAATGAATGGACCTTCACGCTCTGTGTGCTCGCTCTCGATGAAATCGGCGCCACCAGCACCAAGGTGCGCGCCCTTTGCTTTATGCATTTGCTTGTGCTGAGATGCGTCAAGCCAACACATGAAAGACACATGCAGAGACGCTGCAGATACAGTCCAATGTGAGCAAGTCAGAAGTCCCCTAAACCATCACCATGCGCATGCGGTAGGGTGCGATCGCTCTCACGACCAACCCTGTCCTCGCCAACGGAATTGCCGGCCTGGCGACGAGCGCCACCGGGCAGGCCGCTGTGGAGGTGGGCCATGCATGCCCGCACCCACTGCATACGCGTGTTTGCAGGCTGTAGGCAGTGTGGCTGCGCCATTTAATGCGCTGGATGTGCAGAGGCCGGTCTGGCAATCCAAACCTGGTGTGGCAAGCCGTCAGGCTGCTGCATATTTAATGTGATGTGGGTACTGTCCTGTAGCTCACGATCCTGGTCCTACCAGCACGGTGTGAGCACCGTGGCCTCACCGCCTGCGCGCGGCCGCGCAGCGCATGCTGCTGTGGAATGCGCGGTACCAGATCGTGGCGCCCTTCAACGAGACGGTCCTGCAGGTCTTCGCGCGCGTGTCGGCCTTCCGCGACAGCCTGGATGGCCCCCAGGTGCACCCCCACTGTGGCAGGAGCAGGGCGAGCCTGCTGCATGCCTCCAGTGCCATGCGCCTCTGGCTGGAGCAGCATGGGCAAGATTGCATGCCCCTAGCCAGGCTCCGCGTGCCAAGGAGCAGTGCCTGCCTCTGTGACGAGCTGTGACAAACAGGCAGGGTTATAAGCACGTGCAGGTTTGGGTGATGCGCATGCCTGCCTGCGTGCAAGGCCAAGGCCTGCGCAGGCAATGCCTCCTGCGCATCTGCCTCGAGGTGTAGTGTGTGCGAGCCGCGCATGTGCCCTAAGGAGCGCCCGCTATGACAGTCATGTGTCTATGAATTTAGTGTGCTCATGGGGGCTCGTCCCGCGCGCAGCTGGACGACCAGGGCCTGGTGCAGGCGGACCCGCGCAACATCGCCGTGCCGGACCAGTTCCCCAACATGATCCCGACCGACATCCGCGGCCTCACCTTCTCGCGCACGCCGCAGATGGTGCGCCCCTTCCCGCCGCATGTGCAGCTGCCGCCTGCAGGGCGATGCTGGAATGTTAAGCATGCCTGCTGGGCGCGAGGCTGACATACTGTGTGTTGCGCGCCAGCACATCAACATCCTGACGGTCGGCAGCCCCAACGGCATCGGCGGCTTCTTCCCCAACGGCCTCAACGGCGTCATCACCTCGCCGTTCGGCTTCAACGTGACCGACCCCCGCACCGAGGACATCCCCAAATACGCCATCTCGTCGGGCCAGGCGCGCCCCGCGCCCGCCCGCGCCGCGCGCCCCGCACCTGCATGTTGCGCCTACTGTGCATCCATGTATGTTCTCAGCTACTTGTGTAGCGCGAACGGGGCTGGCAGCAAGCATGCAATAACATCTACAGGCTTGCCCAAATGTATGTATGCTCTGGGTCTCAGCTGCGCACACGCATCTTAAAACACAAGTTCATTGCTCGGAGTTTGAGAAGCGTCTGTGGCACAGAGCGGGCTGTGCCTCTGCGCATGACCCCCTGTGCCAACAGCAGTCTGTTGTGGCGTGCAGGAGTCTGTGGCGGCGCTGGGCCCCATCGTCGGCCCGCTCACGGGCCCCACGCCCGACAGCGTGCCCGGCGAGTTCTACCTCACCGAGGCGCTCACCAGCATCCGCGACGACGGCACCCCCAACGGCCGTGGCCTGCTGCTGCCGCCTGCGCCGGGCACCTACGCCATCCAGGGCTCCTAGAGGGCTACGGCTGCATGGGTGGGTGACTGTGCACCCAACCCCAGCGCGGTGCAGCGTATGCGGGCAAATTACAATTACCCATCCGGTGGTTGGCGTGACAGCGCTCGGCGCTGATAGCACTGCACTGGCCTGCGCTCCCTGTTGGTGTTTCTTTTCGGGCCACTTTGAAAGTGGGCAGGAAAGGCAGCTGCGGCTGTGGCGCTGGTTGCAGCGGCCGCATAGCATCCACATGCATGAAGCGAGCCACATGGGATGCCAACGCCCGTGCAGCGACGCTTCATGATGTGGTTGCCGTGGCTGCGCGAGCGCCGCGTATGTAGCGGAGGACGGTTTCATTAGCCTATAGTTTAGATGGACAGCCCACATGCGTCACCACTGGCCCAACCACCACTTTTTTCCCCATGGGTGCATGTGTGCATGTGCAATACTTGCCTCTTTGGGGTGCAGGGGAGCTTTGCGCCCTGTGCTTAGCAAACTGCATGGTCGTGGCCTCGCCCGTCCCCTTCTCTAGCTTGTTGGTGGCGAGTGTGCGTATGTGCACACCTTCTGGTGCGGCTGTCACACCTTTCCTTTTGCAGAGGGGAGGGTGGTGCCATTGCGCACACACCCTCCTCACTGTCATGTAGCTGAAGCACTGTCCCCTCCTACATAGTTCGCATGAGCTTGCAGTGACGGGAGTAGGTTGACAAGATCAAAACTTGGTGGGCAGAACACGAACGTGCTGACGTGTTCTGTCGGGGGTGGGTGCGGTTTAGTTGAGCAGCAATGAGTGCGAGGAATACATGAAGATCATGTGCTAAACATGCACTGCCATGAGACGGCCCCTTGTAAAGCAGCGGTAACGAGACCTTCTGGATTGTTGCAATTTTGCTTTAAAGTCTGTCAAACTAGCTTTTAAAAGCTTGAAGAGCTGCTACAAGCTCATAATCTCAACCCCTTGGACCCTGTTAAGCAGTGTAGTCTCAGCCGGGCTGTCACGTCGTGTAATCGTCGCTTCCTTGCAGCCACACAGATTCTAGCAGTAAGAACCGTATCACTCTTGCAACATCGCCATGCGCCCTTTTCATTCTGTTATATTTGGGAGTGAAATCGATTGCCCTATCTGCCTAGGCAGCATGCAGCCACATTGCACATGAAGCGAGCCATTTGGTTGCCAAAGCCTGTGCAGCAATAACTCATGATTTCCGCTTTGGTGCGTGAGCTCGTGCCCCCTTGTAGACGAGTGTCATTCTATTTTAGCCTTGCGGGGACAATGGACGGTCTACACGTGGCACCGTTGGTCCCTTTTATGTATCCACGAGTGCATGTGTGCATGCACCGATGCCTATTTTGGGTGCAGTGGAGCTGTGCGCCCTGTTCTTGGCAACAAGGCAGGCTTGTAGCCTCGCCCGTCCCTTATCAGACTTGGTCGCGACAAGTATGTGCGCGTGTGTGCACGCTTGGGCGCTATTCTATTTATTAAAAAGGGGAGGGTGGTGCACTTGCGCGCACCCTTCCCAAGTTATATGTTTTGTAGATGAAGTCTTCCCCTGCGCCACAGCGGAACTCTGAAAGTTTACATGAGGTAGCGGTGATGAAAGAGAGCAAAGAATTTGATAGGAAGTGTGTGCGCAATTGAATGTGGCCCACATTCAATTGCCCAGTGGGGCAAACATGTGGGGCAATCATTTGCTGAGCATGCACTGTTGAGAGGCGATGTCGTGTACAGCGGCGCAGCGAGCCACTGTAATGAGCAAGACCCTTTACTTATGAGTTTACCCCTGGCCTTTTACGTTTGAGAGGTTGCGTATGAATGTTATCTCTGAGCTGAACGTCACAGAGCTTGCAGCATACACTGAACAGGGATCATCTGCTTCGAGACAATTGCTCCGGCAAAAAGGTACCTCCTTGCTGGAGTGGTTTTGGGTGAGCATGGTGTAAGCCGCTCACCAGCACCTTTGCCACGTGACGTCCCCTGCGTCTCGTATGCGTGATGCTGTGAGCAAAGCGGCGGGCGTGTATGCTTGGTGGCCGCACACGGCGGTACCACCGGTCTCATGCCAATTATAGACATTGGCGGGCTCGCTGCCTGTGACGGATCTCAGTGAGTTGGCACTGATCCCCACGTCCAGGCGCTGCTCGTCCAACGAGATCACGCTTGCGCAGGGTAACTATGAAGCTCACCTGCGTCGCGCTCGCGGCATGCATCGCGCTCGCGGCCGCGGCTGCGCCGGCGCCGGGCCCTGGCATAGACGCCCAGGCGCTGGTGTGGCCCGCGTGCCACGCTCCTTCAGTCTTTGTATCAGTATTCTGCGGAGCCGGCTGTTACTCATGCTCAAACGCGTGGCAGCTATGGCGCAGTCAGAGTGTGCACCCATTGAGGCTTGGCCTTTTGCGGCGGACTCACCTCTCATGCTGTGAAATAACTGTGGGGCTACAGTATGTCTCTGTCCAAGCGCAAGCTTATGAGTTTGCGGACTTTTGCGGCGCGCAGAGCGGCACGGGCCTCCTGTCGCAGCCGACCGTGCTCGGCCAGGCCAACCAGGTCCTGCACCCGGAGTCGGGGCCGTACGCGCCCGGCCAGAACCTGCTGCCGCTGGGCAACCTGCGCACCGTTGACTTTGGCGGCCCCTACAACAACGGCGTCTACAACCTCAGCCTCCTCTCCGTGCAGGAGAACGAGATCAAGGGTGCGTCCCTGTCAGCTTTGCAGGCGTCAGGCGGCCTGCGCTCCAGGGCTTTGGTGATGTGATGATATCTTGTGCCGCACAGTTTGCAACCAGGTGTGCTGTCAGAAAAGTGAGGGTGAGGAGCAGGCTGTTGAGGTTGTCGCATGATTTGCAAGTCATATAGAGACACACTGAAATGAAGGCGCAATATGACGCTATGCGCGGCGCGCAGCGGGCATTGCCGCCAAGATGAACTACACCGACATCGACATCATCCGCTTCCTGACCAACGTGGAGTGCCTGGAGGGCCTGTTTGACACCTGGGGCACCTTTGGCCACGGGTTCATCAACAACCTGGAGCTCGGCGGGCCGACGCCCATCGGCGCAAAGGCGGCCAACCTGACCGAGGCCACGCGCCCGTTCCTGGAGGAGGTCGCCCTCAATGAGCAGGTGCGCCGCGCGGGGCGCACACGGGCAGAAGGCTCGACTGTGCTTGCGTGCTGGGCTTCACCTGTGTCATGCATCTGTGCGCTTCAGCAAGTGTGTGAGTGGGCGTGCTGCAGACGGACGTGGGTAGCCCAGTTGCGGTTGTGCTTGAACGCGCTGGGTCCTGCATGGCAGCGTCGCAGGTGCACTGGTTGTTGAGCTAGGAGGCTGTCGCTGACTCGCTCTGCTCTGCGGCAGGGCCACGCGCTGTTCACGCGCCAGGCGGGCAGCAGCGACCCCTGCCCGCTGGTGGACTTTACCGGCGGCTTCAACGCATTCTTTGCCGCCGCGTATGGCCTGCCCGCGGGCCAGACCATCCAGCAGAAGTACGGCGCTGCCTTTGGTGCGCCCTGTCGTGTGCGCAAAGCTTTGCAAGAGCGCAAAATAGTGCAGGCGTGTGAGTGTGTGCACAGCTCCAGCGTGGCAGGCTCGTGTGTGTGTCCTGACCTGCTCTCTGACGGACACGGCAGCAAGCCAGGCGTCTGCTTGGGCGAGAGAAAGATAGTTGTGCTTATGTATGTGTGCTGACCTGCTTTCCTATGGACACACCTGCTCACGGCAGCAAGCCGTATGTCCGTTCGGGCTTAAGGAAGATCGTCACGCTCGTGGTGTGCTTGCGTAGACCCCTTTCAGAATGAGTTCACCTACGTGCTCTGCGTTTTGACGCTTGAGGAGCTTGGCGCCACCGGCAACAAGGCGCGCGCCCGCCAGTCAGCCGGCCCGCGGGCGTCGCACTGCAGAGATGCTTGATTGAATGGAACATTTAACTGGCGCAGCAAGCATGGCACGCGTGCGCATTGCATGTGGAGTGGTCTGTATCACATTCTGTTTGGCTTGGAGTTTTCCCCTGGGTCATACAGGTTGCCAGAACCCTGTTCTCTGTTAAGGGCGGCCCGCATGCTCCGTGTCTTGATGTTGGAAGAGCTGCGCCACCAGCAGGAAAGGCAGTGCAGTCGGTGCCTAGATAACCTGTAATGCCTTTGTGCTCGTGCTGGTATGGCAGTGCGGCTGCAGTGCTGTGCAGTTGTGCAGACAACGTCCTGGCGCATGACGGGTCCTCGGTGCGTGTGCGCCTGGCATCGCCAGTGCTCACCCGCGCTGCGCGCTGACAGGGCCTGATTGGGCTGACGACCAACCCTGTCATTGCCAACGGCATCGCCGGCCTGGCGACCAGCGCAACCGCGCAAGCTACGGTGGAGGTGCGGCCCTGAAGTTTCGCTTATCGGCTGATGCACGTTGCGGCCCTGCCATGGTTCTGCAGCGCAGTGTCAAGCGCTGCTGCCGCACGGGCAAACACTTGCGCTTGGTGGTCATGGCGGGCGGCTGATGTCGTGTGCTTGCGTGCACGCGCTCTTCACATGCCAGCACCCGACTCCCTCCGGTGTGCGGCCGCGCAGCGCATGCTGCTGTGGCTGTTCCGCAACAACATCGTGGCGCCCTTCGGCGAGACCGTGGAGCAGGTGTTCGCGCGCATCTCCTCGCTGCGCGACAGCCTGGACGGGCCCCAGGTGCGGGTTGGGCACAGCACTGCCAAGGGCCGCTTTCTTTCTGGCGCAAGTGGATGCTTGGGCGCGGCTGCATGACTCAAGGAGATGTAGCGGTGGTGCCAGACATCTGTGCTGCCAGTGCCCAGGCTGTTAACCTGCCCTCCTGTATAGTGCTTTACGCGGTCCTTGGAGGTCTTTAACAATGATGTTGCGGGCTAATTGGAGCTCATCAGTGAAGCTGCCTGCCTGGCATAGAAGCGCAGTGGCTGTTAAAATCAAGTCCCATAGCTGCTGGCTTGTATATACATACATGCCACAGTCACTGAATTGTTACTTGTGCGCGCAGCTGGACGACCAGGGCCTGGTGCAGGCCGACCCGCGCAACATCGCCGTGCCGGACCAGTTCCCCAACATGGTCCCCACCGACATCCGCGGCCTCACCTTCTCGCGCACGCCCCAGATGGTGCGCCGCTGCCCGCCGCATGCGCAGCCTTGTGTGCCGTGCTCTGTGCTACTGAAGCAATCCTGTGGTGCAACGGCGCCGGCTCAACAACACGTTCATTGATTCATGCGCAGCCTGGCTACCCTTGTCGCAGGTCAAATATGTATCCCAGTGCAGCACACATGCACCAAGTGAAGTGAGGGAGCACTCGCACCAAGTGAAGTGAGCACTTGCACAAAGCACAAAGTAAAGTGAGCACACACAAAGTGACGCCCTGCGTGTGCGCACGACGCCAGAACATCAACATCCTGACGCTGGGCAGCCCCAACGGCATCGGCGTGTTCTTCCCCAACGGCCTCAACGGCGTCATCACCAAGCCCACGGGCTACAACGCGACCGACTCGGGCGTCGAGGATATCCCCAAGCACGCCATCTCGTCCGGCCAGGTCTGTTTCGCCTGTTTCGCCAACAGCGCGCCTGCGCTGATATTTGGCTATGTCTGTGAGCGTCATGCGGGACTGCTCCCATGGCCATGCTGCATGCCATGTTGCTTGTGTGCCAGCCCACACAGCATGTCACTTGTCTGGCACAGTCCTTTCTAGCAAACTTTCTGCAGTGTGCCAGCCTATAAGCAAGACACTTGTGCTATAGTTTTTGTCCCCAGCAATGGTAGTGTAGGTTGGCACAGAGTAGGTGAGCGCACGCTTATGTTGGGTGCTCTGTGCTGCCGGGCAGCAGAGGTGCGGCAGGGGGTGTGCGCTGGAACCAGCGGCGGCCTGACGGCCTGGCTTCCACGCGCGCGCAGGAGACGGTGTCGGCGCTGGGCGCCATCTCGCCGCCGATCACGGGCCCCACGCCCGCCACCGTGCCCGGCCAGGAGTTCATCTCGGAGGCGATCCCGACCATCCGCGACGACGGCACCCCCAACGGCCGCGGCCTGCTGCCGCCGCCTGCGCCGGGCACCTACGCCATCCAGGGCTCCTAGGTTGAGGTTGTGCACGAGGCCGAGGGGCCTGTATGAGTGGGAGGGGCCTGACTGAGACAGCCCCCTTTCCCCTGCCATTTTCCTTTGCACAGCTCTTTTCTTAAGAGTAGGACGCAAGGGTAGGACACAAGCACCATGCAAACATGGCGCGGCTGCAATGTACGCTGCAGCGGCACGCATTGCACCCTAATGCATGAAGCAAGCCGTGTGGGTGCAAGATCTGCACTCCATGATGCGGTTGCTGTGGCGGCGCGAGGGTGCGCCACGCATGCAGAAGGATTCTCAATTTCTTTTTTACCCCTAGGGCCAGGGGAACCAGGCTATGCGTCCCTGGCCCTGACCACCTTTTGGCACCTGTAAGTTGTGTGGCTGCTAGTTGTGGGCATGGTGGGCTCTTGCCTTCTGCGCAAGGCAGAGGGCATGGTTGCAGAGTACCACCACCATTTTATATACAAGTACTTGCACTCAGAGTGTGTGCCTCAGCGCGTCTCCTTGCGTGTCACAGCGGAGGACGACGATGCGTGCATGTGCTTCTTTTCTCGTCTAGCATCTGCTGCTGTACTTCCCACTCTTGCTCTACGAAGTTCACATGAGCTTTGCAGCGGCAGTGTGCTAACGAGCGGCAGCATGTCTGTATGTGGTTGACGAACAGAAGTTGACGAACAGATGCCTGATGGGTGAGGAACTGATGAGGGCTGTGGTCCATTGACGGGGTATAATGCAAGTATAGGCTAGCGAAGATGAGTGTGCGCTGCTGGGAGGTGGTTTCAGCAGGTCACACGGAAGGCCATGCTGTCATGGTAACACATTATGAGGCACCTTGAGACTGCAAGCTGATGCATTCTAGTGCACTCTCCAGTGCTTCTCAGAGCTTTGCCATCAGAAGCAGGCATCAAGGTTACCCTGTTTGTGTGGTAACATACAGACCAATGATCATTTACAGCTTTTTACAATGCTCTGACAATGCTCTTACAATGCTCTGACAGTAGTCCTGCCCGCACACACCTAGCGCTGCCCGCACCGCCACACAGTTGGCGCACTTGAGAGCGGGGGAGGCTGTTACAAGGAATGCGCAGTACTGCTCAAACAGTCCATGCTACGCCCTTGACGCCAGATAGGTGCCGATCAGGAGGCAGCCTGGAGCGCTGCGCATGTCGCCCATGCGCAGGGGGTCCGGCACACGCTCAAAATTGATAGCTCAAAGCTAATGCGCATCATCAAGGCCCCTCGGACCTGCAGAGAACAGCTGTGCATGCGGGCGGGCAAAGTGCATGCGACAGTCCTTGCTGTGGGTCTGACGCATCAAAGACACTGACATAGTGGTGCAGACCCGCTGCGGCAGAGCAGGAAGCCATCTGATTGCTGCCCCGCCACAGGGATCATGACGCCGGGCCCTCTGAAGGGGTTGCACACGGACACATTCTTGAACAGCCATGATAATTGCTCAACACGCCGCCACGGCGTGTGGCTGCTCGCCGGACGGGCAGTCCTCGGCGCCGCCAAACCAGGCGCCCGGCCGCGGCGCTCCAACGCAGGTGCTGTTGCCGCGCCAGCCACCAGCCTATGACTCGCTGCCGATCTCGCTGCTCTGCTCAGAGTCAGCGACGACGGCGCCAGCGATGCTGACGACTGTCTGGTCGTCAGCGGCCAGCCAGTTCAGGCGGATGTGCGCATTCTGGACGAAGACCTGCGGTAGGTCGGCCCCGTCCACCAGCTGCGCGCACCCCGCGGGGCCAGGGCGCTCAGGCTCGCATGTTTGACCAAGACACCGGTCATGGCGTCGCCCATGAGACAATGGTGAGCACACCATTCACTCACTAAATCTGTCTGGTGCCTAGGCCGGCCGCATGTATCTGACAGCCTCACCTAGGCTCTTATCGGCCAGAGCCATGGGCTGGCAATCCGTGGGTGCATTTCAGCAGCCCGGGCCGCAGCGGGATGACTGCGGATCCGCACACTGTATGCCGGCCCTAGTCAAACAGGCCCGCATGCTGACAGGCGGTCACGCTCTCCCGGCATGCAGCGACCCATGCAGAGCCATGGCGGCGATGTGAAGGCGGGCGCGCGCGCCTGCAGGCGTGCGCGCCTGCAGGCGCGGCAGGCACTCGTCTACATGGCGGCCCTGTAGCCTGACCATAATCGTCTTGCCACCGCTCACCGCAATGCGCATCAGGCAGAGGCGCGTCTGCGCGCGCGTCAAGAGCGTGGGCGAGTCGAGCGTCACTGCGTGAGCTACCCGTATGCCACCCCTGCCGCTGCAACCCACGCAGCGGGAAGCGGCGGGCGTGGGCATGCCATAGCCGCCCACACTCTGGCCGGGTTGTCAACGCGCCTTTCTCGGGCGCACTCGCCCAGTGCCTGGAACCGCGCGTCCTGTACCAGCTCATGCCCACCAGTTCATGCCCACCAGTCCGTGGGCAGGGTGCGTGGTATGGTGACCACGGCCCGCATCTGGTTCAGACCCGCCAGCCCGCCGGCAAGTGCGGGCAATGGGCAATCGCTGCTGCTACCGCAGAGGTGGGCGCCCAGGGGGCTGCGCGCACCTCGTTGCCGCGCCTGGATGCCCACTCCTCGGCGGCGCCCACGCTGACAAACGTGCCTGCGATGCTCGTTCGGTCACCTATCCTGCCGTCCGGCCGCGTGGGCTCCTGCGCCTGCACCGGGCCGCTGCGACACGGGTCAGGCATGCCTAGGCGAATAAGCCGGCCCAAGACCAGGCCTCAACAACCAGGGTTACATTTGCTCATCGTCCGCACCGCCCTGTGTGCAAGCAGCACATGGCACATGCCACGCTCACAACCGCAACGCTGTGCTGGGTGTGGCACGTCCAGCACAGCATAGCAGGCAGTGCGCATGGCCTGGAGCAGCAAACGGCGCTGGGCGCTTGAACGGTATGACCGGCATGGGTGGCCGACCTGCATTGATGTGGAGCCTGCGACAGCCAGGTCCAGCAACGCTGATTTCCTGCGCGGTCGCCCTTGCTTCAGCCACGGTTGAGAGCGCGCTACCAAACCGGTTTGCGGCGCGCGGGCCAGGTAGGCACACTGCTGTGGACTAATCAACTGCTGGTGCCAGTGCCGACAAAAGCAAAGCGCACGAGGCGCCCTGGCTTGCCCAGCACGAGCTCGCCGCCGTGCACGCTCCCTTTCGGGACCACGGCCGAGAAGCACTTCTGGAAGGCTGCCGTCAGCGTGGCATCTGCGCTCTCGCCCGTGAACGGCCTGGCATCTGCGTCAATACACCGGGTCAGCAGGATGTGACCTTCTCTGCGCTGCTCTTACGTGAGCAGCGCTAGTGACGCGCAGCTACGGTTCTTGCAAGTTGCGCCAGGCAACTGCACTGGCAAGTAAGGCGCGTGGCTGGTTCTAGTACTATGGACAACAGGGCTTGTGGCGATTGGTGTCCAAGGCTTTCCGCTTCATACAGGTGCGCACCAAGGCATTCCAGCACTGGCTACTCTAATATGGCAGTGTCGCGCCAGGCTCTGGCAACCCAGCCCGCCTCAAGCACCGGCGCATCCGTTGCACACGGTCTCCTGCCTTGCGCGACTGACTCTCCAGACTCTCCCCAGAGTCCAAGGCAAAGAGGGTTGTTGCCGGCAAGCAATTTTGAATGCATCTGTCGCAGACTTCTTCCGAGAACACCAGCTCGAGCGACTCAGCCAGTGGACCACCACGGACTCAGCCAGTGGACCACCACGGACTCAGCCGGTGGTCCACTGCAACGGACCATGGGCGAGACAGTGTGCTGCGAAGCACCACCTGTCCGTTGTTGCCAGGAAAGGGCAGGAGCCCAGGGACCGAGCGGGCGAGCCAGGCGGCCAGGAAAGGGACCAGCTGCAGGAGTCCGCGGTACAGGCGTGTACCGAGGCAAAGGCCAGTGGCGCTGAAGCAGCGCTAGCAAGAGGCTGGGTGGCTCCCACTGACGCGCAGGCCGGCGCATCTAGGTAGCCCCCTCGGGGCACACAAAGTGCACGCGGTGCTGGCGATGCGTCCTCACAGCCTTAGCAGGCATGTGAGCACTTGTACTCACCTTGTGGCGGCAAGGAGCGCTCTGGCGGGGGGGTGCCTTGGATAGAGGCTGTAGCATGGGCGCTGGAACGCCACTGACTACTGCTGGCCACTGCCAGGCAGGCCCGCGTGCAGAGTCAGCCAGCCCCCGGAGCTGCATGGCTGCTAGCTGTGTTCTATCTATGCAGACCCCGCAAAAGCCACGTTACGGGCAGTGTGCTAACGAGACGGCAGCATGTCTGTATGTGATCGAAGTTAACGAACAGAGTACACTGATGCCTGGACGGTGAGAGAGGATCTGCGCGGATTGTGGTAAACTGACTGGGTATAATGCAAGTACGGTCTGGCAAAGCTGAGCGTGCGCTGCTGGGAGGTGGTTTCAGCAATATACGGAGCCGTGCTGTCCATGTGAGTACATTGTGAGGCAGTATACATGCACCAGCTTGGCAGACTGCCAACTCCGGTGCTCCTCAGAGCTTTGCCGTGCGCATACACTCAGAAGCAGCTCTACTGATACATGCCAGGCTACCACAATGATGTTGAACATGTAAGACTCTGACTGCAAGGCTGCATGACAGTGGGTGAGACCATCTCAACCCAATGGACAGCATGCATGTACACTGTTTACAGCCTCTGCATCCATCATGTGAAAATCACATGAGAAAGCAATGACACACGCGCTCCAGAGACTTGCTTCCTACCATTTGCACTCCCTCCACACTTCCCTAGCACAATAGGAAAGAGCAATGGCGTTCTAGCATGCCTGTCTCTATATATTAGATACTGGGGTACCACCCATACGGTCAGATGTGCGCGTCACAGACACTTCCTGTTCAATTACAAACGGGGCAGAACGGGTTTGACCCCAGCCAAAAGAATGATGGGATACTAGCTTGACACAGACACCATCAGCACCTCATCAGCACCTTGTCAAGTTTGGGCGCACTTGATTGTCCATTCACCCCGCCCTGCTCCTTGCACTCTGGGTGCGCAACCTCTATTGGTAAGTGGCCCCATTGCGCCTAGCCTGCTTGTCGAGACACACTGCGCAGTTGCATGCAGGCGCATCAGCCCTGCCACACTTCTCCTGCTTCCTGACGTCCGCAGACGTGCAGCTCCGCCACTTGGCAGGTGATGGCGGGCAGCGCCAAGCACAGCGTGCCGCAACTGTTTGTAGCGCTGCTCGCCTGCTGCAGAGCGCCCGCAGCCTGGTGCGACCCGTGCGGGCTGCTGCAAACCCCAAAAAGCCACTCTCCGTTCCTGCCACTAGCGCGCCGCCCACACACGCCGCTGCAGTCAGCGGGTCAGCCACTATGCCAACGTATCAGGAGGAAGCCCCCGTCACCATGCCTGCATCCCAGGACCCTGACAGACCAGGGCCCGCTCACTGCGCGGCAGGGTCATTGCGCAGCTGCGGGTCCTCGTCCGCCAGGCGCTGGTACCCAGGAGAGCCGCCCTGCGCCAGCCGGAGGCCCCTGCCGGACCGCCACACACCCCGCACGTCACCACACCATTTGACGGCAGCCTCAGCGGCAATCGCCGGCACCACCACGCTATGTTTATGGTGTACTTTGCATATACGGATGTACAAACAACAGCACGCCGCCAGACACACTCAGAATACAGGGAAGAGAACGACCGACCGGCAGCCCGTCAGCGGACGCCAACCCAGGCTAAACCTTGCTTCCCCGACCTTGCCGCCGCCACACACTCTACAAGTGCTTGCAACCCTTGGGACAGCGTGTCCACGCTGCGCACGACGCTGAGCGCCGCAGCGTGCTGCGCACGAGACTGATCGCCGCAGCAATAGCGCCCGCGTCACCGCTGCAGCAGCACCCCGATCAGACCTTTGACACTTGGCAGACCACAAACAGTCAGCTTTGACGCCCGCCGTGATGTTCCAATGCAGGTGCCCGCAAACCTTGGGAAAAATCCCTATCAGGGCAGCGGCGCACCGCAGCCGCGCGCCGCGCCGCGCGCCGTCGGGCAGCAGCGCGCCGTCGGCGCCCGCGTCGACGCTCCAACGCCGCGGCAGGCCGGACATGTCCTGCGGCAGCGACACCGCGCGCTCGTAGCTGCGCCCCGGGCCGCCCGGTCCGTCGTCGCCGTCCTGGTTCGCCAGCTGCTGCCCCGACATCACAACCGGCAGCCGCGCCGGCGGGCGCCCCGAGCCTGCACCGCGACCACTGGTGGGTCAGGCCTATACAAGAGCGCCATCCTGCCTGTCGATCGGCGGCAGTGATCAAGCCTGGGCCACCATGTCTGCAACCCATCAGAGCCGTTAACTTGTCGACCCCTAGAAAGCAGCCCACCGCCCCGCTCTGGCACCAGCCAAACACGCACACGGCGCCGCCGACAGACGCTCTACCAGCGTACAAGCGCTCGGCAGGCCGAGGTGCCCACCCCGGGGCGTGACGCTGCCGTTGCCGCCGCCGCCGCCGTCGCCCCCGCGGCCGCCGCTTCCGCCGCTGCCGCCGCCGCCCTTCTTGCACCGGCTCCGCACCTGGGCCGCCAGCGCGTGCACGTCCGACACGAGCGCCAGCGCCTGCGCGCGCGCGTCGCACAATTGCGCTCGCCCCCGTCGCACAGCCCAAGCTCGCGGCACAGTGCGGCCGCACTGCGGCTTGGCAGCGCTGCTCAGCTCAAGGCGAGCGCCCGCATGCCAGCGCCTGGCTGAGAACCAAAGCGTGGGCGCATACGCCTTGCTTCCCAGGCGCTCTGACCGGGCATGCTCGGTTCTCCGACGCATACCTTGCCAGGAGCTCCAGTCCAAGGCGCACACCGCACCTCACATTTCCCTGCAGGTTTTACGGAGCGGAGGAAAAGTGGTGCACGGAATGCCCGCGCGCGCCCCCCAGCACGTTCACAGCCCGCCTGCAGACGGTGGGAGGGCGCTAGGTTAAGCAGGCCCGGCCCGCATGCCGGGCAAGGCGGGGCGCCACCTGCTGCATCGCACGCTGCACCACCGAGCCAGGCTCCTCCTCGCCAAACGCGCCGTCGGCCGGCGGCAGGCCCAGGCGGCCGCGCGCCTCGGCGCTGTCCGCGTCCTCGCCCAGCAGCGACAGCGCGCCGCTCAGCATGTCCGCCGCGCGCTTGGCCTTGTCCATCTGCCGGGACCCCGTGGCAGGCTTCGGCGAGACTTCGCAGGGCGAGCAGGGCGAGGCCCGCTTTGGCAAAACCCCATGGCAGGCATGTCCGCCGCGCGCTACGCCGCGTACATCTGCCGAAACCTCATGGCATGCTTTGCATGGCGCATGACACGCATGGCACGCATGTGACTACGCATGTGGTTACCAGCCCATAAGCTAAAACAAAGGAGCGCTGACAAGAACGCATCTCCAACTCATCGTGTTTTGCTCCAGGTGTCACCCGCACACTGCCAACTGTACTCACACACTGCTTGGCTCCCGCTCAGCGCCATGCCACCCATCATGGCGCCCCACGGCAACCACTCGAGCACATCTGACAGACGCCTGAGCACGTCACTCAGGGGGAACACGGACGTCGAGCGGGCCGCGCCAGCTGCTGCGAGACGTGCTGCGGCTGCGCCGGCAGCGGCGAGGGCGGCGTCTGCAGGCGCTTGAGGCCGACCGCGGCCGCGCGCGCAATCGCGTCGCGCGCGTCCACCTCGCCAGCGGCCACGCTGCGCAGGAAGCGCGCCGTGGCCTCGCCCGTCTCGCCCACCATGCCTGCCGCCGCGCGACGGCGAGGCGTCAGCCGCGGGCGAATGAACGTTGTGGGCACTTGCCTCGTTTGACATGCGTGGCACATATGCCGCATGTGACATGCATGGCATCAGCGGGCTGTCCTAAGTTGTGAGTCCTGGCAAACTAGCATCGGAACATTTCAGAGCAAAACAAGGTCAGGACCTGAAAGCGTGGCACGGTCCCTGCCAAAATTGGTTGCCTGACCGCCACGCCCGTCTCAGGTAATCAGACTTGGGGCACACACAGCATTGTGGCGAGTCGCAGCTCTTCGCAGCTATTGGCAGCGCCCCAGCGCAGCCCTGCACTGCCCTGACTGTCGACGGCTGCGCAACAGCTCTTCGGCGCCATGGCCTGGCTGAGGCGCGCAACCCCAGCCACGGGCGGCCCGAGCTGCCGGCCGAGGCACCGGGGCGCGCCCGCGAAGACGCCGTCGGGGTTGGCCAGCAGCTGCGCGGGCGTCCCATACTCGGCGGCGCGCCCGCGGTCCATGACCAGCACCGCGTCCGCGTCGATGACCGTGTGCAGCCGGTGCGCGATGCTGATCAGCGTGCAGTTCACAAACTCGTCGCGCACCTGCGCGACGACGGGGGGCCCAGCCTCGCGGCCGCGCGTCGCCCCAGCTTTGGGAGCGCCGCGGCGCCAGACCGGCGCACGCCCACATGCTCAAATACGCTCAGAGCGACAACCTACCCGTGGGTGTGACTGCAGGTCGCCTGCCCCCCTATCACACAACGGACCACGGCCTCTCTCCCGCTCCCCCCTTGCAAGCGTGCAAGAACGCTGCTGTGACCAGTGCACCTGCAGACTAGAGGCAGCCAACGGCGGCACAGGCTGCGCGCAGGGGCGGGCCGGGGCGCGCCGTCTTCTGGATGAGGGCGTCGGTCTCGACGTCCACATTGGCCGTGGCCTCGTCCAGCACGAGGATCTGCCGCCCGCACACAAGAGTGTGAGCAGTGCGCTGACTCGGCCCCGTGCCTCCCGTCCATCCGAGTCCGCAGGGAAGGGCCGGCCGCGCCAGGGTCCCGCCGCTTCTGTGTGCAGGCCCACCGGCTGCGCCCAGGCAGGTCCCACAGACTGGGCCAGGCTGCTTGGGCTGGCTGGGCTCAGGGACCAGCTGATCCTGACCCTACCCTGGCCGTGCGCGGCAGCTCGTGCACCGGCGTGCACCGCCGCTCCCGCGCCGCGACATGCAGGTGCGCTGCTCAACGCCTCCGTATCCAACCAGCCCTGCGCCCAGGCGCCAGCGCGCGGCCAGCCAAGCACCTCAACCATCCTGCACCCAGAGGCCGGCGCACGGCCAGCCAAGCTTTAAAAGCCGCGCAGCCGGCATGGCGGCGCGCGGCCCCTACAACCGTGGCAGGGGCACCAGCCCCGCCCGGGCCGTGCCTTGCTGTGGCGCAGCAGCGCGCGCGCGAGCGCGACCAGCTGCTTCTGGCCCGCGCTCAGCGGCGCGCCGCCCTCGCGCAGCACCAGGTCCAGGCCGAGCGGCGATGCCTCGGCCACGCCCGCCAGATGCGCGCGCCGCAGCGCCGCCCAGCACTCTGCGTCGCTATGCTCGCCGAACGGCGTCAGGTTGAAGCGCAGCGTGCCCGTGAAGAGCACCGGCACCTGCGCGCAGGCCCGCGCGCGTCGGCATTGCGGCGCGCCTCGAGGCGCGCCGGGTTGGAGCGCGGCGTGCGCGTCTGAAGCGCTTGCGCCCGCGCCTACAGTGCCCACGCCCAAGCGCGTCAGATCTAAACCGCAGGCCCTGCGTTCCGCGCCGGCGGTGCGGCATGTCCACAGACAGCGCTGACGCACACAGCTCCGCAGCACCGCCGCGTCTGTCCACGGCTCGCGCGTGCAGGGCGCCGGCCTGGCACGGCCGGCGCATCCAGGCCCGCGCCACGAGCGCCGAACAAGGCGCGCGCTTCTCCCGCCACGCGCGCGGATCGCGCGGAGGCTGCCGCGGCACGGCCCACGCTTGCCGCGCGCTGGCGGCGCACGCGGGCGCGGGCGTGCGGGCGCGCGCGGGCGCGCGCCTGCGGGATGATGGCCATGGAGGCGCGCAGCTGCTCCACGCCCAGCTTGGCAATGTTGATGCCGTCGATGACGATCGCGCCGCTGTCCAGCTCCTGCGGCGCGCGCAGGGGTCCGCGGGTCGCCCGTGTCGCATAGAAAGCAACAGGTTGCATGTGCCGCGTAAAAGGTAGCACGAGTGCCGGCGGCGACGGCGCCGCTGTCCAGGTGCTGCGGCGTATGCGGGGCCTGCGGGCCATCCTTGTCGCGCGGAAAGGTACACTGAGGTACACTGAGGGTAACAATGACAATGGCGCCGCTGCCAGCGCGGCGCACACGAGCTGTGACGTGCGGCCCTGTGGCCGGCGCGCATGCGTACCCTAACCTCAGCCAGGGTCGCCGGGCGCGCCTGCAGCCGGAAGAGCGTGTTGATGAGCGAGGACTTGCCGGCGCCGGTGCGGCCGACCACGCCGCAGCGCGCGCCCGGCTCCACTGTCACGCTCAGGCCGTGCAGCACGAGCGGCAGGCCCGGCCGGTAGCGCATCTTCACGTCCTGGAACTCGACCTGCGCGCGCACGCACGCCGCCGCTCGCGGGGCGGCTCATTGGCGCGCCGCAGAGCTGCCCGCAGACGACTCGCCGGCGCGCCGCGGGAGCGCTCGCGCCCCCGTGCGGCGTGCGCACGCGCGCCTCAGGCGCACGTGCCGCCGGCCCTAGAGCACCGGCAGCCCCCTTGCCTGACCCAAGCGCTCCACACAGACTGCATAGATGGCAGGTTGAGCAACATGCAGCCCGGCGGCTAGCACGCGTGCATGCTGACGTAGAGCAGACAGCACAGCCGACCTGCTCTCTCAAGACCGGCCAGGATGCCACTTTGACTGCTGATCCAAAAATGTGCTGCTCGGGGCTGCGGGGGTGGGTGCCACCTTGCCGGCGGGCGGCCAGCCGTCCGGCTTGGCGCCCGGCAGCTTGGCGGGCGCCTCCTGCGGCAGGCTGCAGAACTCGTCGATGCGCTCGACCGCGTTGAAGCTGTTCTCCGCAATGCTCGCCAGCCGCACCTGCGCGCGCCGCCGCAGCGACGGGGCGTCAGCATCACAGGCGCGCGCGGCTCGTTCTGGGCGGCACCTCGTGCGCGTCATGGCTTAATTCGGCCCTGACTGGGCTCGTATTGGATGCAGGTTGAGGACCTGCGACGGGGCGGCCTGCATGGGTGTGGCTCGTCAGTGACAACGCTGGAGCGGGGCTGGGCCGTTGTATGCGGCTCTGCGCTGCACATGCATGGTTCAAAGTTGTCACGGGCCTGGGCTGCGGGAGGCGGGGCGGGCGGGCGCGCCGTGATGGACGTGAGCTGCGTGATGGTGAGCGCGTACGAGAGCACCAGGCCGAACGTGGACGCCGCGCCGCGCTGCTCGACGGTCAGCGCGGCCGCCGCGAACGCCGCCAGCGCGCCCAGCGTCTCCAGGCGCACGCTCAGCCACCTGCGCCCTCACCCCATGCTCAGCCGCCTGCGCCCTAACCCCTTTTTGGCCACCTGCGCCACGACCCCTATGCTCAGCCACCCGCGCCATAACCCTATACTCAGCCGCCTGCGCGCACGCGCGGCCGCTCGGCCGCACACAGCCCAGATGTGCCCCTCCTTCGCCGGGCCCCGGACGGGCTGCTCGGCCCGGCACCACGCTATGTCTCTCTCATGAGGCAAGCCCTGCATGGTCGCTGGCGCGGGGCGGCGGGGCGGCGCGCCGGTTCATGGACATGTTGACGAGCGACATGACGACGCTGGCGTCGACCAGGCGCGCGTTGCGGCTGGCCAGACGCTGCTCGGCGCGGTACGCGCGGATGGTCGGCAGCCCGGCCAGCGCCTCGCCCAGCGACGAGTACACCGGCGAGCGGCTGATGGAGTCCAGGCGCTTGATCTCGCGCACCGACGCCTGCGCGCGCGCACGCTCGGGCGCTCGGCACAGGCTGCGCCTTCTTAGGGCCCACGGCATGCCCGGGTTTGCGCAACGCGATCGACCGAGCCCCGCGCGAGCGCACTCGGGCTCTTACTGCGGTGCTTTGCGTGCGGCGGGGAGCTGGCTTTGCTTTGCGGGCTTCGCAGGACTGGCGGCCTTGCTGTGCCTGTGATCTGCTGTGGCTGCGAGGTGAAGTACCAAAGCAGGTCACAGGCACAGCAAGGCCGCAGTCCTGCGAAGCCAGCAAAGCAAAGCCAGCTCCCCGCCGCACGCAAAGCGGCAGGCACGCAGGGATGCAGCGCAGCCGCGGCCGCGCCCGGGGCGGCCGGCGCCGCAGCGCGCGGGGGGCCAAAAAATCACGCCGCGCCTGGAAGTACTGGTACAGGAAGTAGAAGAGGAGCAGGATGGGCAGCAGCGCGGGCAGCGCGAACGGCACGACCACGCCGATCAGCACGATGGTGGAGACCAGCTGCAGCAGCGAGCGCAGGAAGAAGGCGGCGAAGTCGGCCAGGTTCTTGTCCACGTCCACCGTGTCCTTGGTCAGCCGGTTGATGATGCGGCCCAGCGGCGTGGTGTGGAAGAACGCCATGGGCGCCCTGCGCGGCCATGGTGCTTGCATCGCCGCAAGCCTCCCTGGCGCCCTGGCCCTTGCTAGCTCATGCTCGTAAGGCAGAGCGCGGCGGCAGGGCGGCGATGGCAGCCTGCGCTGCCTTGCGGTGGGCCGCCCCTCGTGCTGCGCAGCCCCAACACGCTGCACACCACAGACAGACTGGTACATGCGCACAGCGCAGCCCTGCTGCATCGCCGCGCGCGTCGCAGCGCCGTGCGGCGCACTGCCACGCCGGCCGCCGGCCAATCTACAGCCCGGGGCGACGCGCATGCAGCCTGCAAGGGGCTGCGCCGCGGCCGCCGCAGGCTTGGGCTCAGCTCAGACAGCACTGGCAGCTCACGGTCCCAGCCCACACCCCGCGCGCGGCGCACCGCAGCAGCTGGCGCAGCATCTGGTTGTGCATGCAGCGCGCGGACGCGATGCTGAGCGCCTTGAGCAGGAACTGGCTCAGCACCTGGAACACCACCTGCGGCCGCCCGCAAGCGCCGCCCCGTCAGCGCGCCGCCCACGCGCCCGCCGCCCGCGCGGGGCGTCGCCCCACGCAGGCGCCGCAGCGCCACAGACAGGAAGGCAGGCGTGCATGCGCGGCCGCGCCGCTACGGTCGGACGCCGCCCCCGGTGACAGGGGGCGGTGGGAGGGCCTGGCCGCCCCCTGGCTGCTGACGACAGGTGGCGCAGTGCATAAGCACGGATGTCCTTCAGTTCAAAACTATAGGTCGTCGACAGGGGCTGGGGCGCGCGCGCGCCTGTACGCCCGAGATGCTGGCGTAGATGGACAGGTACCAGATGGCCGGGTGCGGCGCGCCGCCCGGGATGTCGACGGTGTCGGTCCAGGTGGACAGCCACACGGTCGCGCACACGCGCCCGGCCTCCACGCACACGAACAGCGCCATGAGCAGCGAGAAGCGGAACGCGCCGCCCATGGAGCGGATGTACACGTTCAGCACGTGCGCCGAGATGCGGCCTGCGGGCCGCGCGCCGCGCGCGCTCGACGCGGGTGCGGCAACATAACCTTACTACTGCGCTACAACAGGGTTCTGTCTTTCGCGCAGCGCAAAGTCTGGACGTGTGCCGTGGCCTGCGGCAGCCTGCGCTGCTGGGAACGAGCTGCCGAGATGGACGGGCGAGAAAGAACCGGCATGAGCACGCCTCCATGCGCCAGGCACCTGACGAGGACCTTCCAGCGCGGTCAGCGGGGGCGGCGCGCGCGCGCGGGGCGCGCCCGTGCTGCGGCCCTCCTTCTCGGTGAGCGTGCCGCCGGCGGCCGGGTCGCCGGCCTTGGCTTTGGGCGGCGGCGCCTCGCGCTGCTGCGCGGCCGCCTTGGCCGTCGCGGCCGCCGCGCGCGCGGCCGCCGCCGGGCCCGGCTTCGGGTCGGTCTCGCCCTCCGCGTCGCCGTCCTTGCTGTCCTGGCTCTCCTGCAGGTCGCAGCATACCGGCTCAGTGTTAGGTTCAGTGCCGGCGGCTGCCTGGCTTCAGGTCGGTCCCGGCCTCCGCGCGCCCCCCGCGCCATCCGAGCTCTCCAGCAGCCCAACAGCCGCTGCACGTCCCGACGACAATGCGCTCGAGGATGCGCTCTGCGTGCGCCCTGCCGCAGCGGCGCCTTGGCACAGGCCTGTGCAGCGCGACGCAGCCTAACGGGCGTCCCTGTAATGGGGACGGCGCGCGCGCTGCTGCACCCTACCAGGCCCCGGATGGCGCAAGCCCTGCAGTGGCCCCTGCTCTCCTCCCGCTCGCAAGCGCAGCATGCTGCATGCGTGACGGAGCAAAACATTTTTCAGCAGCAGCACCCCACACTCTTCCACGCCTGGTTGGCGAGCCGAGCTGAAGCGCTCAACAGCCCGACTTACGGTGGCACCACGCCGCCCTGCTCATCCCCAGCGCGACGCTCCCGACCCTCGACTCCTTGCGCTCTACCAAGACAAGCGTGACATGGGCATGTCGCCTGCCGCCCTGCGCGCAGCCCCGGGCCGCGCCGCGCGCCTCGGCCTGCGCCATGAGTTGCGTGAAGGCCTTGCCGGCGGCCATCATGTCGGCGTACGTGCCGGTCTCCGCGATCTGGCCGCCCGCCATGAAGATGACCGTGTCGGCCGCGCTGACAAACTGCAGCTGGTTGGTCACCAGCACGCGCGTCTTGGCCGCCAGCTCGCCCATCAGGCAGCTGTTGAACACCTCGCGGGCCACCTGGCGCAGGGGCACATTCTCATTGCGCTCTGCGCGGCCTAGAACTTTGCGCCTAGCTTTGCTCGCGCGCAAGCTGCACTACCGCCAAGCCAGGCACTCGGCCTGGCGCCACGAGCTTGTACCTCAACAGATATCTCAACAGCTCTGCGCCTCGCCGACCGTCAGAGGGACCACAGAGGCAGAAGCAGGGCAGCATGAGCCTAGCACGTGCGCCTCGCAGCCGGTATTCAGTGGTGCTGGCTCACCGGTGCACAGTACATGCTGTGAGCACAAACCCTCCCGAGCGCAGACCTCACTAGACAGCGGCGGAGAAGTCATGCAGCGAACACGCTTGGTGCCTGCCCTGAGACAGCGCTGCAGCCGCCGGCTGTCAGCTAGTGCGGGTACGCTGTCAGCCTGTCAGGATGGCCCTAACCCTAGACCTACCCTAAGCGCTGCCAGCCTGGAGCGGCCGCGCACCCGCGCGTCCAGAGCGGACAGCGGGTCGTCCAGCAGCACAACGTCGGCGTTGGCATACGACGCGCGCGCGAGCGAGATGCGCTGCTTCTGGCCGCCGCTCACGTTAACGCCGCGGTCGCCCAGCTCGGTCAGGTCGCCCGCTGCGGCGGTAGGTAGGATGCACGTCACCTTGCTGTCTAAGATGCTGTGCTGCAACGCTGACACTGACGGCTGCGAGGACTTGCTGCTTGATGAGGGGGAATCAGGGCCATGGTCAGCCCGCCGCGGACGGCGGTAGCGCCCAAGCGCAGGTCGCGGACATGCCGCGGCGGGCCGGAGCAGCGCAGCATGCACCCGAAGAGCACGAATAGGGTAGGGTAGGGTAGAGCGTGGCGACAGGCGCCGCACGCCGGCGTCCGGCCTGAGGCGCGGCCGACGCGCACCCGTCAGCAGCAGCAGGTCGGGCCCGAGCGAGGCGGCCTGCAGCGCGCGCTGGTACCGCTGCTCCTCGTACGGCAGCCCGAACAGGATGTTCTCGCGCACGGTCGCGTTGTAGATGAACGCGGCCTGCGGCACGTACGCCACCTGCGCCGCGGCCGGCGCCGCCGTGGGCGCGCGCAGCGCAGCCCCAACCACGATCTACATCCGTCCCTCCGAAGCCTCGCCACCGTGCACATCCTTGCACGTGACCCCGCTGCAGCCCTGGAGCTGAACACGAAATCAAAGCAAGCCTGCTCCCCGGCAGGTCTAGGGTAAGGGTCATATTTAACTTTCCAGCGGCCATAGCAAACCCCTAGGCGGGGCCCGGACGCGCCTTGCCGTGCACCTCCACCTCCGGCCCCTGCACCTGCTTCATCAGCCCGAGCGCGGCGCCCAGCAGCGACGACTTGCCGCTGCCGGTCTGGCCCACCACCGCGACGAGCGCGCCGGCGGGGATGGCCAGGTCGATGTCGACCAGCGACGCGGCCGCGCCCTCGTCCCACGTGAACTCGCCGGCCAGCCGGACGGCGGTCTCGCCTGGCGCGCCGCCCCGCTCCTGGTCAGGCGCTGCGAGGCCGCCGAAGCAGCAACTGCGGCGTCCCCCGGATGTTGCTCCATACAGCGTGCGTGGCTGCAGCCCTGCCTGGCACGCAAAGCCCTGTTTGGCACACCGAGCCCTGCTTCGCACACAGAACCCTGCCAGCGTAATCATGCAGACAGTGCTTGCTGACCACACGTCTGATGCCCAGCCTCCCAGGCACAGTGATTAGGCCAGGCCTCCGGCCGCAACACAGCGGTGCTGCTGTGCAGCCGCCCAAACAGCGCAGGGGGCAAGGCCACAACACAGCAGAGCTGCGCGCGGCGCGCGGCGGCCCGGCGGGGCCGGGATGCGTGCCCGACTGCGCGGGCGGCAGCATCGGCGCGGGCGGCTCCTGCGGCGCGGCCAGGAACTCCTGCAGCCGCACGATGGCCACGCGCGCGTTCACCAGCTGCGTGATCAGCTGCGGCAGCTGGAACAGCGGCAGCCGCAGCACCTGCGCGGCGCCACGACAGGGTTAGGGTTGGTCCCTACCCGAATAGCTAGAACAGTGGCAGCTGCAGCACCTGGGCATCCGCACGCCCCTATCGGGCCCGCGACGACGCACCCCGGCGGGCGGCTGCGGCCGCTGCCGCAGCGCCTGGGGCGGCGGCGGCTGCAGCGCTCGCTCGCACGACCCCGCAGGGCTCGCAGCGTCGCCCCGCTCGCTGCCATGCTGCAGCAGGACGGTGCTAGCGGCAGCTGGCTATGAGCGCAACGCCTACCAGGCGAGAGCGGAGCACAAGGCCCTACACCAGTCCGCCCCGCGGCAGCACTGCGGGACGCGCGCACACGCACACGACCCATCGGACTTCACAAGGCCGCGCGGGGCGCGCGCCGTGAACAGCGACAGCGACGTGAACGCGGCCGACGCGGTCAGCGTGTGGCCCAGCAGCAGGTACATCGCGAACGTGGCCACCGGCACGAGCACCGGGATCGCGTTGAGCGTGAACGAGTTGAGCGCCTGCAGCACAAACGCCTTCCACAGCGTGGACAGCTCCTGCTCGCGCACCGCCTGCACGCGGTCCCAGAAGGACCACTGCGCGCGGCGCACCGTCAGGGTCAGGCAGGGGTGGGGTTTGTTGGGCACCGTGACAGGCTCGCTCGCCGCGCCGGCAGGAAGACTGGCAGAGCCGAGGGCGGGGCGCCTCCTGCATCATAAACCAGCGACGCAGCGGGAGGCGCATGCACGGCCATGCAACGGCGCGGTGCAGGGGGCCCGCCATGCCGGCCTGCTGGGCATCGGTGGGGGGCGGCCGCGGCGGGCGCGCGCCTCCCAGGCGTTGCACTTGACCACCTCGATGCCCGCGATGAGCTCGCCCTCCAGCTTGGCGCGCTCGTCGGTGAACGCGAGCGCCTCCTTCTGCAGCTTGGCGCCCAGGCGCACCATCCAGGCCTGCGCCACGGACACGTATAGGTTTAAGGTTAGGGGCCAGGGCATCAGGGCGCGCGCGGCGCGCGGTGCCCGCTGCCCGCTCCCGCGCCCGGCCGGGCCGCCCGGCAGCAGGGCGCCGCGGGCGCCATGCCAGTGGCTGGAGAGCCCGGAGCGCCAGCGCCGCGCCGCGCGCTGCCTGGCGGCCGGGCTGCCTGCTTGGGAGCCGTGTCGCAGGCCGGGGGGCTGCCTGCGTAGGTCCCGCTGCCGTCCCTCGTGAGCGCGCCCGCCAGGCCGGTGCCCCGAGGCGGGGGCGGGGAGATCAGCGTATGGGGCCAGGGCACGCGCCCTGTCCTGCGCCCTGACAAGGCACCGCCTGCGCAGGGCCGCATGCATGCGCGGCGTGCCGGGTGCCAGGGGCGGCAGCCGCGCGCCTGCAGCGGCATGAACACGAGCAGCGTGCCGAGCGCGACCAGCGAGGCGGGGCCCAGCTGCGTGTACAGCAGCGACATGGCCACCAGGATGCGCAGCGGCGACGAGTACAGGCCCATGATGTTCTGGCACAGCATCTGCGCGCGCCCGCCGGCCGCGCCGTCAGCGGCCGCACGCCCACCAGCGTCCCGGCGCGTTGGAGCGCGTCAGACGACGACGCCGCGGCCATCACATGCCCGGGTGGCGGGAAGGACTGCACGGCGCGCATCCATTGCATGGACACTCGCTCCAGCCCGCTCTCCAAGCCCCCTCAGCGGGAGCAGGACCAACCCGCATTTGCTGGCCTGCGCGGGACAGGCTGGTGACGGCCGCGTCGGCCGGCAGTGCTTGCACTGGCCGGACGCTCCGGCCGAGCACGCTCCTCTGAAGCTTCTGAGCATGCATGTCGAGCTCGGCAAGCACGCAAAGCTCCGGCCGAGCGCGGCGTGGCGGGCGCGGCCGGGGTCGCGCCTGCAGCGTCTCCGCGTCGCTGGTGACCAGGTTGAACACGCGCCCGCTGCTGAACTCGCCGCGCGCGGTCGGCGCCAAGTAGAGCACCTTGCGGAACACCGCGTGCACGAGCAGCGCGCGCAGCTGGTACCCTGCGCGCGGCAGTCCCCCGCACCCCCCTGAGAGGCGCCCGAGGCAGGGTGGGTCGGGATGATGCCTGGCGCGTTGAGCCTGCCGGAAGCCGCACCCGGGCGCGCCCGCGAGCGCTGGCGCATGCAGGCCCACGCACCAAGCCCCCTGCCGGCTGCGCTAGCAGAAGCTCACAGCGCGTCGCCCGCGCCTGAAGCTGCAGACTGCAGCATGTGGGGACAGCCGCCGGGCTTCTGCAGGCGGGCGGCAGGGGTGAGCGGGTCGGGGGGCGCGCCCGCGCGCATGGTGCGCTGGAAGTGCTGGTCGCCCGTCAGCGTGCTCAGCTCCAGGCCGAGCGGCATGAGCAGGTAAAGGGTTTTAGGGTATGACAGGGCGCGCCCGCGCGCATGGTGCGCTGGAAGTGCTGGTTGTCGGCCAGCGTGCCCAGCTCCAGGCCGAAGAGCATGAGCAGCGCGTACGCGTAGCCGCGCGTGCTGCTCTGGCCCGTCGCCACCACGTTGAGCAGCAGGTTCAGGAACACGGGCCCCACGAACTGCGCGCCGCGCGGGGCCCCCCGCGCGTCAGCGCCGCGCGCGAGGCGCCGGTCTGCTGAGAAGCAAGCGCCCCGAGCAGAGCCTCTGGTCCGGGCGGCTGCAGCCAGCCTGGCCACGTGTGAGCACATGGGGCACAAGCGAACACACCGCATGGCACCAGGGGGGCTGGAGCCCTGGTTGAGGCCCCAAACAGCGCCTCACCCTCGACACACTGCAGCGAGAGTCGGGACCTGACACCTGCCACCCGACGCCTAGCAACAAGCACACGCCGGGCGGGGGCCTGGGCCGCGCGCCTGCGAGGCGTCGCAGACCAGCTTGAACGGGAAGGCGACCAGGAAGAGCGCCTTGGTGGTGTTCCAGAGCGCGCGCGTCTGCGCGCCGGCCGCGCCGCGTCACGCGCCCCGCCCCGCCCTCCGCCCGGCTGCTCAAGGCGCCGGAGAAAAGCGCACACGCGCGCGATGCGCTCGGCCGGGTGCAACCATCCGGACAGCGTACAGCGGCGAGGCGGCGGCTCAGTTTCGCGGGCGAGGGCACAGCGCCTCCTGTCGCGGCCTGTTTGACTGCGGGGCGCGCGCGGGGTGGCGCGCGGGGCGTGCGCACCAGCGAGGGCACGGGCTTCTGCATCTCCTGCTCCCAGGACTTCTCGAACTTGGCGGTGATGTTCTCCACCTTGTCGCCCTCCGGCAGCTCCCAGATGTCCTCAAACTGCAGCGGCTTCCTGCGCGGCCGCGCGCGCCTCGGCACCCAGCCGCGGGCGCCCGCCTCGGCCTGGCGCCGCCTCGGAACTGCGCTTGCAGCAGCGCGGACCGACAGCATCGGGCTGCGCAGCTGCGCTCGTGCGGCCCTGGCAGCACCTGCGCCGGCGGCAACGAGCGCCACGTGCGGCTGCAAGACAGGGTCAGCCTGCGCGGGCGCGCCTGTAGCCGAGGCGCATGAGCGGGCCCACCCAGGCAAAGGTCGCCAGCGAGAACACGTTGGCGGACGCCTCCGGGCACACGCCGGGCGCCTCGTCCAGCGCCTGTGCCAGGGTTAGGGTTAGGGTCGCTCAACGACCAGCCCTCCACGCACAGCCTGCCTCGCAGCTTGTGACGGCAGGGCACCGGTGAGCTGACATGGCGGCAAGGCGCCAGCGAGGCGGAGGGGACAACAAGCCGTGAGCAAGACAGATGGCGCCGGGGCGCCGGGGCGAGCCTCGTAGGCGGCCTCGTCGGAGCCGGGCACAGGCTCCAGGTGCGCGGCGTCGGGGTAGTGCAGCAGCGCCAGCAGCGTCAGCCACAGCTGCCCGGCCACGCCGACGACGTACAGGTAGAAGAAGTAGTCGCGCCGCTCGGTCAGCAGCAGCACAAACCTGCGCGGCGGGCCGGGGTGAGGTGCTAGGGTTCCTTCTAGGGTTTAAAGTGGGATTATGGCTGGCAGGGCGCGCCGAGCCCCGGGCCCATGCACCCTCTCTCCGCCCGCCTGGACCCCGCAGTGAGTTACCAGGCGACCGCTGCGCGCAGCGACGCGCCGCCGCACCGGCTGCACAGCGCAAGCGCAGCGCGGGCGTTGCGGCGCCCCGAAGGCGCAGGGCCGGTCACGGGAGCGCCGCACGCAGGGGCGCACCGCGCCTTGGCGACCTCGCCCGCGAAGATGAACAGCACGGGGAAGCGCAGCAGCCAGGTGCGCCGCGGGCAGTAGCGGTCCAGCTCCACCACGAACGTCGCGGTGAACATGGCCCAGGTGACCATGCCGATGCCGTACTCTGCGCGCCGCGCGCCGCCGCCGCTCACGCAGCGGCGGCGCCCGCGCTCGCCGGCCGGGCTGCTGCGGCCGGGCCAGCGCCGGCGTACAGGAGCGGCGGCCACTGGAGCGCTCGGGGTGCGACGCGGTGGACAGACACACAGCACACATGCACCGCATACGTGCCAGCGCAAATCCGTGGACAGACATACAGGGCAGGTGCACCGCAGGAATGCCAGCACAAGGCTGGGCGCCGGGAGGTTCAACAAGTGCGGGGCGGCACCGGCCCACTCGAACGGCGCGATGGTGCCGGTCACAAACGCCGAGGCGTCGGACGCGATGCGCGCGTTGACCTGGAAGGCCACGATCAGCAGGTTGCTCAGCGCGGCAACGATAGCGCTGCACTTGACGGCGCGCGCGACGCCGCGCAGCCGGTACTTTGGGAAGCGGTTGCTGCGCCGCAGGAAGGCGATTCGCAGCGCGCACAGCACGATGGCTGTGACAAAGGCGGAGCCTGCGCGCCGGCGCACGCGCCAGCCGTCGGCACAACCGAGCAGTGTCCGCTCAGGCTGGCCAGGGCTGACCCCACACCGGGCACATCAGCGCCCGGCTCTGCGCCCGGCCAGGCACACGTCTATATGTGCGCAGAGCGCGTGCTGGTAACAGGAGGCCTGTGGCGGGCGACGCAGAGCGAGTGGCACGGACTCGGCGCTGGCGCAAAAGTCGTTTTTTCAGCGCACATCACGAGGGCACCAGCACATGGGCGCACCGAGCACCACCACGTCGATGAAGCATGGCGTAAACGCGCCCAGCGCGCCCTTGAAGTCCTCTGTCACAAACCTGCGGCGCGCCGGGCGGTGCGTCGAGCGGGCCACTCCAGCCTGCTCGCCCGGCGGGCAGCAGCGCACGGCACGGGGCGCACGAGGGGTCGCAGAAGCTGTCAATAAACTTGTCGGGCGACGCGGCGGCCAACAGCCAGGCCCCGAAAGCCTGCATGATGGCTCAATCGGCTCCTTACAGGCACATGCCCTCTGAGCACTCCGTATATACTTGCGCTGTCACAGTCGCCCACTGGCCGTCCCTGTGCCCTGCGGCCTGCAGGCAAGTGCCCGATGCGCTCTGTGGAGTTTTGCACCAAGTAGTGCCCAGCGGCTGCACGCGTCTACCCCTATGTACAGGGGCGCCGCGCGGGCGCTCTGAAGTGAAATTGCACTTTAGCCACGCTGCTGGTGCACCGCTCGTAAAAGCTTGGTACCCGGGCCCAGCTGCTCGGGGACGACATTGAGTGGGCAGGGGCCCGCATGTGTTTTAATGTAGGGGCAACCGCACTCTACTTGGCGGCCTGCACTGACGACTTGCCGTACGTCTCTGTCAGTCGCAAGCGCACTTAGCCCAGATGGAGGCAGGCGAGCCGGCGGCGCCCGGCTCTGTAACGGCGCTGGACGCGAGCCCGGAGGTGCGTGCACTGTCATTACGTTCTGTCTTTGAACTCAAGCCAACGCAGCCTGAGCTGGTTCTGTGCTTGCAGGTCCTGCGCTGCTTCTGGGACTTGGCTGCAGTGGAGCCGGTGAGCGGGCTGGAACGCAGTGCATGCTTGTTCCTTGTTTGCCGTGTCATTAAGTGCAAGTTGCTGCTGTGCTCCAATGTGCGTGCCGCACCTTAGCGTTGCTTGTTCCTTGTTTGCCGTGTCCTTTCGTGCAAGTTCTGCTGTGCTCCGACGTGCGTGCCGCACCTCAGCGTTGCACGCCCGGCTGGCTCTGTCACAGGGCTGTGTCACGGCTGAGCAGTGCGGGAGCAAGCATACGTCGCAGCGCTGTTCCGCGCCAAGAGCGCCGCGTCGCAGGAGGTCCGCGCGCGCGCTGCGCTGGACCTGGTGGCGCACCTGGACGCGGCGCGGCAGGGAGCCGAGCCCGCGTCGCCCTCCCCCGCGGCCGCCGCTGCCAAGAGCCCGTCCGGCGGCAAGGCCCGCGCGGCGGCAGAGCAGGCGCTGAGCGGCTGCGCGCCACTCGTGGTACCGCCCGCCTCTGCTTTGCGACGCGGATACAAGGTCGTGCAGTTGCTTGTGCAGCGGCACGCAGCTGGGCTTGCCGAGCGAACAGGTTGTTGACGCTCAAAGAGTACCGCGGCTGCCCGTCAAGCGCGCGCAGAGCTGAAACCCGCAGGCTCGGAGGTGCAGGCTGCTCACAGTGCGGCAGCTTTGAAGCGTTGACGGGCAGCCGCATGACGCGCTCCCAAAGCTGCCACCACGGCCGCGCGACCGCAGCGCGTGGCCGCAGGCGTACGCGCTCAAGCGGCTGGCGAAGGGGCTGGCGTCCGGGCGCG
>JAABUV010000688.1_pt1 | contig 51245 bp, 44 predicted proteins | sample 5559971 | NCBI WGS metagenome assembly JAABUV01 (sample SAMN10711881, study PRJNA513362) | rock metagenome | isolation source: Antarctica rocks | place: Antarctica: Victoria Land, Knobhead nord | collected 2015-12-19 | reverse complement strand
AATGCTTATCAATCTGTTTCTTCATTATGACTCTGACTTTTGTCAAGACTTGCTTGATTAATGCTAGTGATCATTTCATGTGTTCAAATATATTCTTTGCTTTGTCTACTTCGATTCTAGCTTGAATAATCTCATATTCAATTAAGTTTGAATTGAAGCTTATATGAGAATGAAAGTTCTTATTCAGAAAGAATGTTGACTGTTTAATTGACGATGAAATAGCATTGTTATTGACGAATTCAGTCATAGATAATCAGGTGAATCAATCATCTTGCATATATGAGCAATAGCTTTGTAGATATCATTTCACATTCTGATTCGCTTTTTCTGTTTAATCATCTGTTTGCGAATGATAGTCTGTGAATAGTTTCACCTTGATGTTAAGTCTCAGATATAAAGACTTTTAGACAATTGATATGAATTGTGAATCACGATCAAACATTATTAATCTTGATAGTTCATAAGTTCTGAAGACTCATGTTAACAGTAGCTTGACTGTTTGTTCTGCGAAGATTTCTTCGTCATCTGATCAACATGATATATAATGTCGTTTCTTAGACAATTGATCTATGACTGTCAGAATCGCGTTGTTTTCATCACTTTCTGATAAATCAATAATGAAGTCTAATGATATGTTCTGTCATCACTGCTTAAGTATGAGCAATGACTTCAGTAATTCATTGATTTGATCTCTCAATGCTTTTGATCTACGACAAACATAACAGTTTTGAATGTAGCGCTTGATCGTTGTTCTCATCTTTGATCAGCAATATGATCATCTTAGCAAATTCAACGTTTAATTCATGTCAGAGTGATCATTAATTGAAAGATCATGTGCTTCTTTTATCAATCAAGTGATCATTGACTGAAAAACTCATAGTCTATCATCTTTTCAGAATACTTCATCAAGTACTTTGCAGTTGTTTAGATCAATATCTTGATAAGTTCTTCTGTTCTGTTTCATGACTGCTTGAATATTGATACATAGTTGATTTGTTTGATTTTCAACTATAATTTGATTCTGAATAGAAATCACTTCTTCAACTGAATCTTCATTAACTTTCAATTCTTGTTTCAACTCTGAGTCAGATTTGAGCAAGATTTGAGTCAGATCTGAATCAGATTTCTGATCATCTTCTTGATCAGCTTCTATTGACTGCAATTCAAACTTACTTTCTGACAATAACAGCTAATGCTGATATAGCTTTTGATCATCATTTGTCTTAATTGACTTGACATCTGACATTCTGATCAGCACGTCGACTTTCAGATTCTGTTTTTCTGACTGATATATGATCTTGAAGTTATATTCAGATAACTTCTCAGCTCATTTAGCCTGTTATCAAGTCAGTTCTTTGATGATCATGAAGTACTTTAAATTCAGATGATTAATGAAGATCTTGATCAAAATATCTGTACATTTCAATTCAGAGCATCAATTCTTCAAGCAGCAAATAATAATCAGCAGTTCTTTGTCATAAATCTTGTAATTGCGTTCTGCGAAAATCATGTTCTTACTATAAAAGATTACTGAATGTAGAATGTCTTCATCATCATACTGAAACAATATTTCGTCGTTTACATAGTTTAAGAAGTTCATCTTCAGAATAGCTTTTCTGATTGAGTTGAAATGCTTCAGAATGAGAGCTGCTGTCATCTGTTGCTCTAATTCTTCAAAGATCATCTGACAAATCTCTGTTCATTCAAAGAAGTAATCTTTTCAAGTCAGCTTTATCATAGATTGAGTGATTTTTAAGAAGTTTTTTATGAATCGTCAATAAAAATTGCAGAAGTCAATGAAGATCTGCACATGAGTCAATGATCAAGACACTTTTCAGTTTTGAATCATATTTACTTTTCGAAAGTTCATTTGTAAATCATTAATGAATATCAGTAGTTCAAGAAACAAGGTTTTCTGAATCTTGAATTCGCACTTATCAATGTTTATCTGCAAGTCGACTTCACGAAGCTTATCTAGCACTTTTTTCACATAAGTTCTATGTTTCTTCAAGATCTTACTGTAAATAAGAATATCATTCAAATATATCTGACAGAATTTATGTAAACAGTTGAACAATACATTGTTGATATAGTGCTGAAAGAACGCAAGTTCATTGATTAATTCAAAGAGCATTACTTTATACTTGTAAACATCAAAGAAAGTAATGAATGTGATTAGATTCTCGCTTTCAGTACTCATGTGAAGCTTATTAAACATGATGATAATGTTAAGTTGAGTCAAATACTTACTGCCTTGAATTCAAGTGAGTACTTCGTTTATCAAGAGTATTGAATAACGATTTCTTTTAATCAGAGCATTTAATTTTTGATAATTCACATAAAAGAGAAGACTATCATCTTTCTTTTTAACAAATAGTATTAACAAAGCGAAAGAAGCTTTACTGAGTGTGATGAACTTCTTCTTCAAATTCTTTTCTAGATACTCTTTGATCTTCTGCAACTTGTAGCTTGACATGAAATACAATCAACTTCTAGAAGATTGATTCTCATCTTCTAATTCAATCTTATGATCATATGATTGATGCAAGAGTAACTGCGTTATCTTTTCTCTATCAAAAACATTCAGAAAGTCATGATAAACTTTTAAAAGCTTCTTCTTCAGTTCATTTAATGACATGACAAAAGTCATTTCATTCAGTTTCGTGAAATCTTTAACTGAGCTAAGTGCTTTGTTGATTTCACTAATGATCAAGAAGAATGTTAAAACTCTCTTGCATGAAATTATGTAACAGCAATGATTAAATAATCATTGAGTAATCAGAGTCTTGAAGTGATTGCTCTGATTGCTTGAATCAGAAGTGATCACAGTGAGCATGATGAGCATGATGCTCATCTTGCTCATCTTGCTCAAGAATGATCAGAATAATCATTCAGAACAGAGATAACTTGACAAGATTCTTTTATATCTATATAACGATGATCGTTCTCTTAGATAGAAGCTTCGTGCTCAACTCATGTAATAGTCAATACAGTCTATTGTTTTAGTTATTCTCAGATCTTCAGTTTAGTGATTAGTTTGTTACTATACTGATCTCTGTTTATATTTTGTGTTGTTAAAGAGACAATTATTACACTTTGAGCATCACTCTTTCACAAGATATCAGAGCATCATCTTATCACAGTCATTATGTCATTCTTAGAATGAATTACATCAGCAAACATTATTGCATTCTTGAATAGCAAGTCAGCGATTAAGATATCAACATTGAATCTGTACTATGAAGATAGAGATAAGCTTGACGCTTTTCTTATACAAGTGAACGTTTATGTCAGAGCACACAAGAAACTAAGTTCACTTCATGACAAGATATTGTTTGCATTCTCATACTTCAGAAGAAATGTCTTTAAATGATTTAAATCATTAATAAAGAATTACTTGAAGAATAAGTCAGAAGATTAAAAAGATGAGACTAACAGAGTCTTTGAAGACTTCTCTAACTTTAAGCAAGCAATACAAAGAATGTATGAAGACATAGATGCAAAATGAATCATCAAACAACAGCTGTATGATATTAAGCAATCAGAATCAGCATTCAAGTACATCATTGCATTTCAGTTAATTGCAGCAAAGATTAAATGAAATGACTTGACTTTTACAGCACAGTTTTATAAAGAACTGAAGAATGAAATAAAGAATGAGATAGCTCATATAAATAGACTTGCGACTTTGCACGTTATGATTAGCAAGACAATTGTGCTGAATAATCGACAGTATAAGCGAAGACTTGAAAAGAAGAACAAGATCACTTATGCCTCAGTTGCATGAAGCAAGGGAAAAAAGAAGCAACAACTTTATTACGATTCTCGATCTATGAAGTTAGATGCAATTCAAAAGATATCAATAAACACTTGCAATAAAACTGTTCAGCAAAGCAAGACATGTTATACATGTGAGAAGTTAAATCATTTCTTCAGAGATTGTATTCAGAACAAGTACAAGAACAAGTCAAAGCTTTATGATAAACAAGACAGATCTTTTACAGCAACAAAAGAAGATCAGAAAGACAAGCATTAAGTGTTGTTGTAAACAGCATGTTACAAAGATAACTGTTGCACTCATCTGAGCAATAAGAAAGATTTTGAATGATACTTGAAACTCTCACAGAAGAATCATTTCTACGCAGCAACTTATCATCAGTCAGAAGTGCATGATGAGAAAAGTGATGAAAGTTTGTTTATTATGATTGCGAAATCAAAGATTTTCGACAGCGAAGCATATGACTCAGACAGATCAAACAGCACTGAAGAAGCTATTCATCAAGCAGTCAAAGAAGAAAATCGACTTAGCAAAATTCTATGAGCATTTACTATTGCAGCAGAAGATGCTCTCAAGCAAGAAGAAGATTGTCTTGAAGTAAAGAAAGATTTCAGAAAACTTACAAATCAGATGAGTTTTATAAGCATGTACAATGAATTGTACATTCTCTTCAGACAGAAAGAGAAAGATTTTTCACAGCAAATGCAACAGATCAAGAATGATATACATCAGACTATTTATGACATAGTGCAAGATGAGTCAATCACATCGCGCAAGAGCATTCAATATCATGACATAGTCATGAAGAAGTTATTCACAGAAGTCAAGTTCATCAAGCAAGAAAAATATGTACTCTTTGATGAAAATCATATATTTAAAGAACTTAAATAAATGATAAAAGTCATCAGAGAAAGATTTGATCTGTGTGATTTGAAGAAGTATTCACAAAAGAAGATTGATTCAAATTGATTTCAGTACATAAAACAAGTACTTGAGAAGTGAGCTTTTAGTTCAAAAAACTAGAAGACTCTTTGATCAACAGATCATTGAAGAAGTCTAGTCAAGAGTTGAAAATCAAAAGCATATTTATCTTCACAAATGACTTGACGCAGTTATGAGTTTGAGTCAAGATTAATGATTATACAGCACGTTTATTCATTGACAGTGACTGTACAAGAAACTACATGTTCTCAGAATTTGCTAGAAAAGCGCAAATATGTATGCAGAAAAAGAAAGAATCTTACAATCTGCAAAACTTCGATGAAACACTCATGAAGTATAACAATGAACTAATAAATCAAGAGACTCAACTCATTCATTTGAGACTTGAACGTCATTGAAAAAAGTTGTGTTTAGATGTTATGAAGCAGTCAGACAGCAATATAGTTCTAGACATATCATGATTTTGTATGATCAATTCGATGATAGATTGAGTCAATGAGACAATTGCTTTTCTTCATACAGAAACGACGCGATTGCACTCGATATTGAAGTCATCAGAGAGTGTGAAGATCTTCGCAATGACAGCAAATGATATGCGCAGTGAGCTGAAGAACAGTTTAGATGCACAGATGTTATGAAGCAGAAAGATTAAAAGTAATCTTACTATCACTAAAATTTCTAAAGAATATCAGAAATATAAGATTCTGTTTGAGAAAGAAAGTGATCAAGAGACATTACTCAAACATCGATCATGAAATCATGAGATCAAGCTTATAGATGACAAGAAACTCACGAAACAGTTCATTTACTTATTATCAGCAGAAAAGCTTGATGCTTTGTGACAATATCTGAAAGAGAATATGCAAAAAGAATTCATTAAAGAATTGCAGTCGTCAGCAAAATACTCAATTCTGTTTGTTTCAAAATTGAATGAAAGTCTAAGACTATGTGTTGATTACAAAGCATTGAATAACATCACGATTAAAAACAGCTATTCACTATCGCTCATATCTGAACTGCAAAACAGACTGCAGAGAGCACAGTGATTTATGAAATTTAATATACTTGAAGCATTCAATCGAATATGAATTAAAGAAGAAGACGAGTGAAAGACAGTCTTTTGCACTCGACTAAAACATTATGAATATTTGATCATGTTTTTCAATTTAATCAATGCTTCAGTCATGTTTCAGACATTTATGAACAACATGTTACAACGTTATCTGAATCAGTTCATTATAGTATATCTGAACAATATACTAGTATATTCAAAAATGAAGAAAGAACATGTGCAACATGTTAGAAAAGTTCTACAGACTTTAAAGAAAGTTGATCTGCGCATCAAGTCAGGAAAAAGTGAATTTCATGTACAGAGTGTACAGTTTTTGAGATTCATAGTCACGTCTCAGAATTTATGAATGAACTTAAAGAAGATAGAAGCTGTTACAACTTGATCGATGTCAAAGTCAAAGATCAAAGTTCAATTTTTTTTAGAATTCGCGAACTTTTATAAATGCTTTATAAAGAAATACTTCAGAATCGTTTTGTCACTTACGAATCTTACAAAGAAGAATATATCGTTTGTTTGAACTGAGAAAGCAGAAGAAGCTTTCAAGAAGCTGAAGAAATTGTTCATCTCTCAGTCAGTACTTGTTACGAAGCATGTCGACATTGAATAGAACCTAGTCAATAGGCTTTAGAAATTTCGATATGTGAACAAGAAACAGCGATGTTCCGAATCGAAATATGCTGAAACATTTCATCTATTCGAGCTCTAGCAAATCGACTACTTCGCTTCTTTGTTCGATCTACTATAGATACAGCTCAAAACTGTCTTCTTCCTTCTGTATTCTTAGTTTCCTAGTTAGAGCTATCTCTATTGATCAAACATTCTATTCAGCTACGTACTACCTCGCTGCAGTGTGATTAGATTCTAGGCACGGTTTCAACATTAAACTATGAATTCGTTAACCCTACGATACAGGTATCAATATTCATTCAAGACACTCGACGAACAACGAAACAAGTCTAAAGAAATTTGTTTACCTGATGATCGACGACTTCGAAAGACAGAACAACATCAGAGAGTCAATAGAATCAACGACGAGGCTGTTGAATTGCTAGAGAACTTACCGCTCATTCAGTAGCATCGATTCACCCGATCAATAGAATCAACGGAAACATATGATCGTTGATTGCTAGAGAATCACAAACTTCTTCCTCTCTCAAAAAGCTCGTGAATCAGTCGAGTCAAAATAATCTGTGTCATCAAATTCGATTCGACTTGATTCGAATTCAGGTCAATTTAGTGAGCCTGCTACAAAGGCAAGTCAATAGTCAATCTCTTCGATGAGCTAGTCGATTCTCTTCTAGTGAGCCTGCTACAAAGGCGCTGTCAATGCGATGATCTATCTACTCACATCGCTCTATTTATCAGTGAACCGACCTACCTCGTGTTTCTGTGTCAACTAGTGAGCCTGCTTCAATGACACGATCAGAATCGATCTCTTCGATGAGTTAGTCGATTTCCTTCTAGTGAGCCTGCTACAAAGGCGCTGTCAATGCGATGATCTATCTACTCACATCGCTCTACCTATCAGTGAACCGATCTACCTCGTGTTCCTGTGTCAACTAGTGAGCCTGCTTCAATGATCGCTCTTCCCCCTCATAGTGAGCCTGCTACAATAGACATTTCGATGGTCTGAAAGATCAATAGAAAGGTTGGTAGAAAGACGAGCATCGAGCTCTACGTCAGTGCTATGAACTACACTACAAGTCATAGGAACATGACTTTTAAAGAGAAGAAAGTAATGTTACGAAGCGTGTCGACATTGAATAGAGTCTAGTCAATAGACTCTAGGAATTTCGATATGTGAACAAGGAACAGCGATGTTCCGAATCGAAATATGCTGAAACATTTCATTTATTCGAGCTCTAGCAAATCGGCTACTTCGCCCCTTTGTTCAACCTACTATAGATACAGCTCGAAACTGTCTTCTTCCTTCTGTATTCTTAGTTTCCTAGTTATAGCTACCTCTATTGATCAAACATTCTATTCAGCTACGCACTACCTCGCTGCAGTGTGATTAGATTCTAGGCACGGTCTCAACAGTACTGATCATGTTTGAATCAGAAAAATCTATTACACTTAAGATGAACGTATCAGACAAAGCTATTGAGACGTGTATCAGTTAATCAGATGATAAGAGATGTCTGCACTTTATTGCTTACTATAGTTGTAAGCTTACAGTCGCTGAATTGAACTATGAAATACATGACAAGAAGCTATTAGCTATTGTCAATTCTTTCAAACAATGAAGAGTGTATCTGAAAGAATCTAGACATCAGATTCAAGTATATACAGATCATAAGAATCTGTTATACTTCACGATCACGAAAGTTCTAAATCAAAGACAGATTAAATAATCAAAGAAATTATCATCATACAACTTCAACATTTAATATCAAAAGAAATCTGAGAACTTGAAGATCAATGTCTTGAGTAGAAAAGCAGATCACATGATAGATAGATTACAGATAAATCAGACTATCTTGCAAGAGAATCAAGATGATTTCATTGTCTACAATAAACAAAATGCAGCTACGCTACGAATCTACAATCGAGATCTCAAGAAACGAATAAAGCTAGAGCTAGCAAAAAACTCAGTTGCACAGAATATTATAAAGAATATTGCTGATAACGCGAACTTTGAAATAACTAACAAAATACTAACATTTCAAAATCTCATCTATGTTTCAACAAGATGCAGACAAGAGATAATAAGCAATTATCATGAGTCAATGATATATGAACATCAAGATTCAGATAAAATCATTGAAAGAATATCTAGAATCTACTACTTTTCTAAGATAAGAAAACAAGTAGAAGATATCATAAGAAAGTGCAATGTATGCATTTGAATGAAGCATAGTCAACACAGATCTTACGAACTTTTGAAAAGTCTCAGCACATCAGATCATAAATGAAAAAACATAGCTTTAAACTTTATAATTAAGCTATCAAAGTCAAAAGAAAGAGTTATGAGAACAACGTACAACTTTATATTGATGATCACAGATAAACTAATCAAGTATGAATATTTCTTGTCATACAAGAAAGTAACATTTGCAGAAGATTTAACTTACACATTTCTGAGAATGATTGTAGCAAATCATGAATTATCAGATGAGATAATTTCAAATAGAGACAAGCTCTTCACATTGAAATTCTGAAAATCGTTGATGAATCAACTAGAAATTCATCATAAGCTGTTTACAACTTATCATTCACAGATGAATGAACAAATGAAAAGAATGAATCAGACACTGAAACAGTATCTCAGATGTTATATCAACTATAGACAGAATGATTGAGTACAGCTACTATCAGTAACACAGTTGACTTTCAATAGTGCAACAATGAAAGTAATCAGCATGTTATCATTCTTTGCAAACTATGAGTTCAAGTCGAAGACTCTTAAGAAATTGTGTGAGTTTGTGCAAATAACTCAGAAAGTTACAATACAGATTGAACAAATATATTTGTTGCATAAAGAGCTGCAAAAGAACATTCAATTTCTAAGTAAGTGCATGACTTTGTATGCAAATAAGAAAAGAGATAGAAAATCTACTTTTAAAAAGAGAAACAAAGCTTATTTACTAAGACGAAATATCAAGATGAAAAGATCAAGTAACAAGTTGAATCATACAAAATTAAAATCATTTGAAATTCTAGAAGAAAAGAGATCAATTAACTATAAGTTGAATCTTTCAACATTTATGAAAATACATTCAATATTTCATATTTTTCTTTTGAAGTCTGCAGACTTGAATACATCAATTTAAACAGAATCTTCAGAAATTGATTCAGAGAGTCAAAACATTAAATATGAAGTAAAGAATATATTAAATCAACAGAATATCAAAGATCAGTCTCATTGATTAGTCAAGTGAAAAGATTATGAACATATTAAGAACACTTGAGAATCAAAGAGAAATCTCAAGAACTGTTTAACACTTCTGTGACAGTTTCAGTTGAGAAACTTAGTCAGTTAAAGTCTGATGAAATCTCAATCTGCTCAAAAAACATGTCAAAGAGAAGATCATTCAGCAATAATTCACTAGTCTTTCTTTCATCTTTCTTGAGCTCAACAATGTTTTGAAATTCTCATTCAATCATCGTCTGTTTCTTATTTTTTAGAAACACAAATTGATTTTGCAGATAAGTAACTTTCGCGAAGATTTCTTGCATCTGCTTGTGAACATTCAGCAGCTCATAAAGAATGTGATTGCATTCTGTCTTTACTCTTTTTCACTTCATCATTAAGAAAGTAAGATTGCATTTGCGATCGAGATGCACACACTCAATGCAACGATTGATTTCATTGTCGACATGACATTTCTTTTGCAAGCAACTGCAGTGTTTACAAGAATGCACGACAGCACGCTCAGAGCTTGTACGCTCAAGAAGATCTTTGCGACGCAAGATAAAGTTTTTGATTGTGCAATAAAAAGACATGAAGAAAAAGTAATTTTCAAAACGAAAATCTTAGAAGAAAATCTAGTGTTAAAACTCTTTCACATGAAATTATGTAACAGCAATGATTAAATAATCATTGAGTAATCAGAATCTTAAAGTGATTGCTCTGATCATTTGAATCAGAAGTGATCACAGTGAGCATGATAAGCATGATGCTCATCTTGCTCATCTTGCTCAAAAATGATCAGAGTGATCATTCAGAGCAGAGATGACTTGACATGATTCTTTTATATTTATATAACGATGATCGTTCTCTTAGATAGAAGCTTCATGCTCAACTCATGTAATAGTCAATACAATCTATTGTTTTAGCTATTTTCAGATCTTCAGTTTAATGATTAGTTTGTTACTATACTGATCTCTGTTTATATCTTGTATTGTTAAAGAAATAATCATTATAAAGAAGATCTTAATTTTCTTATTCTTGACTAAAGTTCAATATGCAACGACTTCAATCATGATAATATTGATGAGTTTCTTTTTCTCAGTTGACTGAAAGAGATGAAGTTGATTGAAATCAACTTAAGTGCTTTGCTTTCATATGAGTACAGATTCAATGAATTAAACAAATTCAATGAACTGATTCACTAGTTTCTGATTCGTGAGTCGCTTCAAGATGATTGTTGACGTAATCATCAAGTTTAAATTCTTTCGTTTCATTTTGCAGATTTCGCTTGACTCAGATTTGTGAAATGCTGATTAATTGCTTGCTTTCAAAACAACAGATTTTGATGTTTGAATCTTCAATGATGATATTAATTGATTGTTTACAAAATTTATCAAAATTTGATTTCTTTTTAATCAGAAATTTTCAATGATTATCTTGTACTGATCTAAACAAGTTATTAATAAAAGCATCATTTCATTCTTGTGTTCTTGTATCATAATCAATGTATACAGAGTATATGTAATTGACTTTTGATCAAAGATTTCATCATACAATTGAATCAACTTTGATTTTGACAGCGATATTGACTGAATATCAAAGCATTCACATAGCTTTGACATCAAAGATTCATCAATGAAAGTCATGTCAATGACTTAAATATTTATCAGAATGAGAAATCTGAATATCTTTTTTAAACTATTCAAGATGACATCAACAATGAATGACTTGAAATCAAATGAATCATCAGACATGCTGATGAAACAAAATATGAGTATATTGCTCTCAGTCACTACTTTGACGAGAACAGATCATTTTTCAAACTCGCAGCAATCTTGTGCACTTAAGTCATTTTAAGACAGTCATATGCTTTATGTTTTGACTTCTTGCATTTGAAGCAAAGTTTTTTCTTAAACAACTCTTTCTGAATAAAATCAAGCTTCGATCTTCTGAGTTTCTTTCACGAAGAAACTGATGACGTAAGTCAAATAGTCAATATGCTGACAACAGAATGAGCAGCTTAAGTAGCTGATGCTTTGATGACTGATCAAGCATTCAATTCAGTCAATCTAACATTGACTTGCATGCAGATGTCAATAAACTCGTTCAAGTTCGTGATTCATTCATTGAGCGTTACTCGCTGAAGATTTGAGCTGATCTTATGTTGAAAATCATCTAGTAGAATCTCGTTATTGTATTCTAGTTCTGCATTAAATCTCTGAAATTTCATTCAAAATTCATGAAAGAAGATCTTGTTCTGATACAGCTTCAGATACTGACGTTGAGTCGTGTGATGATGATTAAGATCATTGTACATCTTATTAATCATCGATAGTACTTCTTCAACTTCTAGAAATGAATTCAAGAAGATATTTTACATGCAAGATGCAATATGTTTAGTTGTAGCTTCACTGACTCAACTTTTGATGTATGCAATCTTCAAATCTTTGATAGAAAAGTGATTCTTATTTATCTTCAGCTTGTTTTGCATTCAAAACAGTCAATTATCTACATTCTGCGTTGAATCTTCGAACAAAGATGAATCAAGTAACTTGATTGACTTCAAGAATCAATCTTCAGAAATCAAAGTGCTTTGTCAACTTGATGCAGCTTTTAAATGATGTATAATTACGTTCTTGTTTCTATTCTCTTTCTGCAGATGCATCTGTATAACTTTCAACATGATATTTATCTCGTTGACATCTTCTAACATTTGAATTATGTCATTGTGAGTCTTGATTTCAATGTTGTGCTGTTGATATATGTACTTGATAAAGACAATGATGTCATCTGCTTCATGAGCACTTATTCAAGCATTCAGTTCAATGTTGATGCTGATCTTGATCATTTCATGATCAAAAAGCAACGTGTTCATATTCTCTTCTTCTGTATTCAACGATGCATTCGTGTCTTCTTCTTCTGATGCTGTTCAATTCTGTGATAGAAGTGATTCTCTTTTAACATTTTGAAGTTTATAACAAGTAATGCTCACTGATTCTGAACTTCTAATCATGATATGAGTAGAAAATTGCTGATCGAGATTCTGATGTTACTCTATCAAACTTTCTGAGTTCAAGTACTGCTGAAATTTCTAATTTCTGATGATGAGCTCAATAAAGAGTTAATCAAGAGCAACATGTTTATATTCTTTGATTCTGATTCTATTGAAATTTCTGGTTTTAAATCAAGATTCTTCTTTAGAAATTTCTGATTTCTATTAAGCTTTCTGAACTTAAGTTCTGATTCTGCTGTCAAAATTTCTGAGTTCAACTTCTGATTATGTTGATTATGTAGCTTGTTTTTTTATATTGTTTACATGTTGATAGCAAGGTTAAGAAGCTTTAAACTAATGTTATGAGTCTGCATAAAGCGAATCATATGAGTGTATTCTAACTAGAAGTTCAAAGCTGAAGAAGAAAGAAGATGCAACACGTCGTGAGTTTTACTCATAAAGACACGCTAGGTCACTAGCGTGTCAACATTAGCTCTATACTAGTTTATAATAGTCTGACATAATTTATGTTAGTGTCAGAGACTAGACTGAACTAGAGATTCTATTAATATAGAAAATTGATTATTATATTACTTGAACTAGATACAAAACAATACATCAGATAATGTATAAGACGAAAGACAAAGAGCAAAAGAAAAGAATGAAAGCTCAACTTTTATATACATAAATTGAGCAGAATCAAGACTAAACAATAGTTTTATTAACTTAAGATTGCAGAAGTTTGCACACATAACTGAGATAATCAAAACAGAATTGCTGAAACTAGATTAAAATGATGATGATTAAATTAATGACTTGATTCATTGAACTGCAAAACAGATTTAATGAATCAAGATTATTTAAAATATCAACAATTTATGTTTTAAATTGAATTAATGATCTAACATTATGACAGTAGCTTTTCTCTTCAAGACTGAGCTTCTGCAAAATGATGAGAAGAAACAAGATGAAATGAGAAAGAATTGAAAATGAAGACTGAAACAAGACAAGAATTAATGTAAATGCATTTTAATGTGATGAAGCACAGACAAAACTAGAATAGATCTAAGTCACATTTGAGTCAAATTTGAGTAAAATGAGACGAGATGCATTTTAACATGATGATGCATAAGAAATGAAAACACATCTGAATCACATTTGAGTCAAATTTAAACAAGATGTCTGAGTCAGATCTAGGTAAGATCTGAGTCAGATTTGAGTAAAAGAAAGACGAAATGCAGTTTAATGTAATGATGCACAGAAATTGAAATACATCTGAATCACATCTGAGTCAGATTTAAACAAGATGTCTGAATTAAATCTAGACAAGATCTGAGTCAGATCTGAGTAAAAGAAAGATGAAATAAGACGAGATGCATTTTAACATGATGATGTACAGATGAAACTAAAATACATTTGAGTTACATCTGAATCAGATTTAAACAAAATGTCTGAGTCAAATTTAAACAAGATCTGAATCAGATTTGAGCTGAGTTGAAATGATAAAGATTGAACTTAAAGTTCTTGACATTGACATTGAGACATCACACATGACAGTACATGTGATTCTTCGACGACAGAATTGACGAGATGATATTCATTAAGTATTTGCTCATAATTATTCAAAAGATGAAAAGACTTTCAAGTTGAAAAATGATTTTCTCAATCAACATAATACTTGAGCAAAGATGAATTATAGCATTTATCATGCTTGAAGTTTAGTATGCTGTTTACATATCAGAATCTTTCATCATTTTTAATGATAATGAGTTCTTGAGATTTCTGATGTTGATTCAAAAGAGAGTCACTTGCAATATGACTCAGAAGAATGACATGAAAGATTGAATGAATCTTCATGAATGCTGAAAGATTTAACTTGATGATCAAAGAATTATTCACAAAGACACACTTGATCTTGAAGAAATTAATGTTATAATCATTTAACTTAACAACAAGATGAACAATGCTGAGATTGCAAGCATTCAGTCAAATTTCATCTTCAATGAAGTATTTAAAACAAGAATGATAAGAGAGATTGACATTGAATTCATAAATGATCTGAGCTATAAACATCTCATCACATAAATGCTCAATTAGTTTCTTCATCTTCTTAATGAACTCTTCAACATTGATTAACTTATCTTGAGCTTAAAATGTAAAATTCTCAAGCAGAAACTCAGAAAACTTGAAGTTTAAACGTAAGTTTTGACTCAAATTGATCAAGAAGAATGATGCTAAAGTGATTAATGATGATGCATTATTAATGATGAATTCAACTTCAGAAAGTCATTTAACTCAATCATTCTACATGTAGTTGACAAAGACTCAAAGATAATGCTTCATGATAGCATTGACTTTCTCGATTTGATCATCAATCTCAGAGTAATATGTTGTTGATAACTTAATGTTTATCTTCAACATTTTACATATATGCTTTCAGACATTGAAGATAAATTGTGTGTCTCGATCAGACATGAAGAACTTGAGTAAATCATGATGTTTTCAAACATGAGCATAAAAGCAGTTAATAACTTCTTCAACTTTCATAAAAGTGATGAGAACTAAATGTTTCATTTTGATAAGATGATCAATGAAGACTAAAACATATTTATATGTGATATTCATGAAGATACTGAGCGATAAAGAATTTACATAGTTTATGAAGACATCACGTCAACGACGTTCAAAGATTGAAAGAAAATGCAATCATTCTTAAGTTCATTGTTTAAAGAGCTTGAAACGTGTGCACACATGACAGTTTTGTATAAAGCGTTGAACATACTTATAAATGTTTGATCATCAGTAAACTTGACTGATCAGTTCATAGCTTTTTGCTCTTTCTGAATAATCATTGATGACACTATCATGAGTGAGTTGAATGATATGAAGACATAGTTTATCTGAGTTGAGCATGTACTTTCTTTCTTGAAAGTACAGATGATTCTTGTGTTTTTCACACTCAACTAGAAAGATTTTGTTGTGATGTCGTGCTTCATTGCAAAGCACTTTGATTATCTGAGCTGCAAATTTGTCATTGATTTCAATTTGCTTTCACAATGTCTGAGTGAAAGTGTCAGCAGAATCTTCATCAAGATTCAAAGTGTCTTGATTTAGCTGAAACTTGATGTTTTCAACATCGAATTCTTCAATTTCTAAATTCGTAAGAGCTAAAATTTGCAAAGATGCTGAAATAACTGAAAATAAATGTAACTGAACTGAATCTAGAATGATGATTTGTGACTGAAGTTTCATGACTTTGATGTTGAAGATGTCGAGAGTAAGATTTTCAACAATATCAAGATTTAAAACATAAGTTTTCAAAATTGTCTGATGTTGATATTAATGTTGAGAATCAAATGTATTTCTCTCTTTAGAAAGATCTTCTGAGCAACGTGTCAGAGCATTCAACTTATCATCAATCTTATCAAGATAATAAGCAATGTGATAGTTGAATCTAGACAGAAACTCACTTCAACAAGCTTGATGATGACTCAACTGCTTAGTTGACATGAAATACTTGTTGCAAGCATACACTTCAAGTTAGTCTAACATAAATTATGTCAGACTATCATAAACTAGTATAGAACTGATGTTGACACGCTAGCGATCTAGCGTGCCTTCGTAGGTAAAACTCATGATGTGTTGCATCTTCTTTCTTCTTCAGCTTTGAACTTCTAGTTAGAATACACTCATATGATTCGCTTTATGCAAACTCATAACATTAGTTCAAAGCTCATTAATCTTGCTATCAACATGTAAATGATATAAAAACAAGTTACACAACTTAAATCAGAAGTTGAACTCAGAAATTTTAACAACAAAATCAGAACTTGAACTCAGAAAGCTCAATAAAAACCAGAAATTTCTAAAGAAGAACTTTGATTCAAAATCAGAAATTTCAATAGAATCAGAATCAAAGAACATGAACATGTTGCTCTTGATTAACTCTTTATTGAGCTTGTCATCAGAAATCAGAAATTTCAGCAGTACTTGAACTCAGAAAGTTCAATAAAGTACTAGTTGTTGCTCAAACTCAGAAAGTTCAATAAAGTAACATCAGAATCTTAATCAGCAATTTTCTACTCATATCATAATTAGAAGCACAGAATCAGAATCAGTGAGCATTGCTCACTATGACTTTCAAAATGTTAAAAGAGAATCACTTCTATCACAGAACAGAACAGCATCAGAAGAAGAAAACATGAATGCGTTGTCAGATACAGAAGAAGAGAACATGAATGTGTTGCTTTTTGATCATGAAATGATCAAGATCAGCATCAGCACTGAATTGAATGCTTGAATAAGTACTTCTAAAGTGAGTGACATTGTTGTTTTTATCAAATACATGTATCAACAGCATAATATTGAAATCGAGATTCACAATGATATGATTTAGATGTTAAAAAATGTCAACGAGATAAACATCATGTTGAAAGTTGCGCAGACACGTCTGCAGAAAGAAATAAGAAACAAGAACGTGATTATACATCATTTAGAAACTGCATCAGATCAATAAAGCACTTTAATTTCTGAAGATTGTTTCTTGAAATTGATCAAATTATTGAATTCTTCACTGTTTAAAGATTCGTCACAGAATGTAAATAATTAACTATCGCGAATGCAAAATAAGTTGAAGACAAACAAGAATCACTTTTCTATTGAAGAGTTGAAGATTGTCTACATCAAAAGTTGAGTCAGTGAAGCTGTAATTAAGCACATAGCTTCTTGCATGCAAAATATCTTCTTAAACTTGTTTTTAGAAGTTGAAGAAGTACTATTGATCATTAATAAGATGTACAATGATCTCAATCATCATCACATAACTCAACAACAGTACTTGAAGCTGTATCAGAACAAGATCTTCTTTCATGAAATTTGAATGAAATTTCAAAGATTCAGCGCAGAACTAAAGTACAATAATGAGATTTTATTAAATGATCTTCAGCATAAGATTAGCTCAGATCTTCAACAAGCAACGCTTAATGAACAAATCACGAATTTGAACGAGTTTATCAACATTTGCATGCAAGTTAATGTTAAATTGACTGAATTGAATGCTTGATCAATCATCAAAGTCTCAATGATCTCAGCTGCTCGCTCTGTCGCTAGCACTTCATCTGCTCGATTCACGTCATCAGTTTCTGCGTGAAAGAAACTCAGAAGATTGAATCTCGATTTTATTCAGAAAGAGTTGTTTAAGAAAGAACTTTGTTTCAAATGCAAGAAGTCAAAACATAAAGCATATGACTGCTTCAAGATGATTCAAGTGCATGAGATTGTTGCAAATTTGAAAAACAATCTGTCTTCATCAAAGTAGTGACTGAAAGTGATATATTCATATTCTGTTTCATCAGCATGTTTGATGATTCATTTAATTTCAAGTCGTTCACTGTTGATGTCATCTTAAGTAGTCTAGAAAAGATATTCAGATTTTTCGCTCTGATAAATACTGAAGTCATTGACATGACTTTTATTGATGAATCTTTGATGTCAGAGCTATGTGAACGCTTTGATATTCAGTCAATATCGCTGTTAAAATCAAAGTTGATTCAATTGTATGATGAAATTTCTGATTGAAATTTGATTATACATGCTCTGTATACATTGATCATGATACAAGAATACAAGAATGAAATGATGTTTCTATTAATAACTCATTTAAATCAGCACAAGATAATCATTGAAAATCTTTGATTGAAAAGAAATCAAATTTTGATAGATTCTGCAAACGATCAATTAATATCATCATTAAAGATTCAAACATCAAAATCTGTTGTTTTAAAAGCAAGCAGTCAATTAGCATTTTACAGATCTGAGTCAAATAAAATCTGCAAAATGAAACAAAAGAACTTGAACTTAATTGTTACATCAATGATCATCTTGAAGAGATTTTTGAATCAGAAATCAGTGAATAAATTCATTGAATCTGCTCAATTCATTGAATCTACTCTCATAGCAAAGCAAAGCACTTAAGTTGACTTCAATTAACTTTGTCTCTTTCAATCAACTGAGAAAAAGAGACTCATTAATATTGTCATGATCAAAGTTGCTGCATATCAAACTTTAGTCAAGAATAAAAAGATCAAGATCTTCTTCTTGATCATTAATGAAATTAATAAAGCGCTTAGCTCAGTTGAAGATTTCGCGAAACTGAATAAAATGATCTCTGTCATGTCATTAAATAAACTGAAGAAGAAGCTTTTAATAGTTTATCACGACTTTCTGAATGTTTTTGATAGAGAAAAGATAACGCAGTTGTCTTTGCATTGATCATATGATTATAAGATTGAATTAAAAGATGAGAGTTAATCTTCTAGAAGTCAATTGTATTTTATATTGAATCATAAGTTGCAAAAGATTAAGAAGTATTTAGAAGAGAACTTGAAGAAGAAGTATTTAGAAGAGAACTTGAAAAAGAAGTTTATTACATTCAGCAAAGCTTTCTTCGCTTCGTCAATACTATTTGTTAAAAAGAAAGATGATAGTCTTTGCTTTTGCATGAATTATTGAAAACTGAATGCTCTGATCAAAAGAAATCGTTATTCAATATTCTTGATAGACGAAGTACTAGCTTGAATTCAAGACAGTAAGTATCTGACTTAACTCAACATTATCATCATGTTCAATAAACTGCATATGAGTTCAGAAAGTGAGAATTTGACTACTTTTGTTACTTTCTTCGATGTTTACAAGTATAAAGTAATGCTCTTTGAATTGATTAATGAATTCACGTTCTTTCAGCATTATATCAATGATGTATTGTTTGACTGTCTGCACAAGTTCTGTCAAACATACTTGAATGATATTCTCATCTATAGTAAGATCTTGAAAGAACATAAAACTCATGTGAAAGAAGTGCTAAATAAGCTTCGCGAAGTTGACTTGCAAATAAACATTGACAAGTGCGAATTCAAGATTCAGAAAATCTCGTTTTTGAACTACTGATATTCATCAATGATTTGCGAATAAATTTTCGAAAAGTAGATGTGATTCGAAGCTAAAAAGTGTCTTGATCGTTGACTCATATGCAGATTTTCATTGACTTCTGCAATTTCTATCGATGATTCATAAAAAACTTCTCAAAGATCATTCAACTCATGATAAAGCTGATTCAAAAAGATCACTTCTTTGAATGAACAGAGATCTGTCAGACAATCTTTGAAGAATTAAAGTAATAAATGATGACAGTTCTCATTCTGAAGCATTTCAACTTGATCAGAGAAACTATTCTGAAAATGAACTTCTTGAACTATGTGAACGACGAAGTATTGTCTCAGTATGACGATGAAGACATTCTACATTCAGTGATCTTTTATAGCAAGAACATGATTTTCGCAGAATGCAACTATGAGATCTATGACAAAGAACTGCTGATCATTATTTGCTGCTTGAAACACTGATGCTCTGAATTAAAATGTACAGATATTTCAATCAAGATCTTCATTGATCATTTGAATTTGAAGTACTTCATGATCATCAAAGAACTGATTCAATGATAAGCTAAATGAGCTGAGAAGTTATTTGAATATAACTTCAAGATTATATATCAGTCGAGAAAACAGAATCTGAAAGTCAATGCGCTGATCAGAATGTCAAACGTCAAGTCAGTTGAAGCAAATGATGATCAAAAGTTATATCAGCATCAAGTGCTATTGTCAAAAGACAAATTTAAACTGCAGTCAATGAAAACTGATCAAGAAGATGATCAGAAAGCTGATCAAGATCTGACTCAAATCTTGCTCAGATCTGACTCAGAATTTGACTCAGATTCAAAATTCAAATCAAAAGCTAATCAAAATTCAATTAAAGAGATGATTTTTATTCAAAATCAAGTTATAGTTAAAAATTAAATGAATCAACTGTGCTTTAATATTTGAATAGTCATGAAACAGAACAAAAGAACTTGTCAAGATATTAATCTAGACAATTGCAAAGTACTTGATGAAGTACTCTAAAAAGATGATAGATTATGAGTCTCTCAGTTAATGATCATTCAATTAATAAGAAAAGCACATGATTTTTTGATCAATGATCACTCTGACATGAATTGAACTTTGAACTTTCTGAGATGATCATATTGCTGATCGAAGATGAGAACAACGATCAAGCACTACATTTGAAACTGTTACGTTTGTCATAGGTTAAAAGCATTGAGAGATCGAATCAATGAACTGCTGAAGTCATTGCTTATACTTAAGCAGTGATAACAGAACATATCATTAAACTTTATTATCAATCTATCAGAAAGTGATGAAAACAACGCGATTCTGACAGTCATAAATCGATTGTCTAAGAAACAACATTATATATCATGTTGATCAGATGACGAAGAAATCTTCGCAGAACAAACAGTCAAGCTACTGTTAGTATGAGTCTTCAGAATTCATGAACTATCAAGATTAATAGTATTCAATCGTGATTCACAATTCATATTGATTGTCTGAAAGTTTCTATGTCTGAGACTTAACATTAAGGTGAAACTATTCACAAACTATCATTCACAAATTGATGATCAAACAGAAAGAGCGAATTAGAATGTAAAATAATATCTACGAAGCTATTACTCATATATGCAAGATGATTGATTCGTCTGATTATTTATGACTGAATTCGTTAATAACAATGCTATTTCGTCATTAATTGAACAGTCAGCATTCTTTCTGAATAAGAACTTTCACTCTTGTATAAGCTTCGATTCAAATTTAACTGAATATGAGATCACTTAAACTAAAATCGAAGCAAGCAAAGTGAAGAATATATTTGAACACATGAAACAATCACTAACATTGATCAAACAAGCATTAGCAAGAGTCAGAGTTATAATGAAGAAATAGATTAATAAGCATCAAAAAGAAATGATTTACAAAATAAATGACATGATGTTTCTGAACTCAAGAAACATCATGATCTCAAGATCATCAAAGAAACTAGATGATAAAATGCTAAAACTCTTCAAGATTCTGATTGAGATTGAACATGTATATTGACTGAAATTATCGTTGACTATGAAGATTCATTTGAAGTTTGTATTAAATCTGCTGCAACTAGATTTGAAAAATGCTTTAAAAGAACAACGAAATGAGTCATCTGATTTTATATTGATTGAAGACGAAGATGACTAAAAAGTGAAGAACATATTGAACTTCAGACACTATGAACGAAACAAATGACTATAATATCATGTCAATTGAAAAGAATACAACGTCGATTTACATTGATACAATGTCGATGAAAATGAATTCAAAGAATGTTCAAAGATTGTAAATGACTTTCATGAATGATATTCAAACAAGTCAAGATAGAAATCAACTTAAGAAATGTTGATTGAACTGCAGCAATGAAAACATTGCTAAATGAAGAGAAAAAGTAATGTTGCAAGCGTGCACTTTGAGTTAGTTTAACATAGATCATGTCAAACTATCATAAACTAGTATAAAGCTGATGTTGACATGCTAGCAATCTAGCGTGCCTTCGTGAGTAAAACTCACGACGTGTTGCATCTTTTTTCTTCTTCAGCTTTGAACTTCTAGTTAGAATACACTCATATGATTCGCTTTATGCAAACTCATAACAATACTCAAGATTTTTATGATTCGTGATTATCTCAACAGAGTAAATAAAGTCTTTGAGCTCTGATCATCATTTCTTGAAAGCACAAACAATGATCATGAGTTCTTTATCATAGATTTTGTAGTTACACTCAACTGAGTTATGCTTTTTCGAAAAGTAAGCGACTAAATGAAGAATCTCGTTCTCATCGTATTGAAAAAGAATGTTTTCAAACACATAGTTCAAAGCATCAATTTCTATCACAATCTTGTGATCTGAATTATAGTGACAAAGAATAATCTTGAAAGTGAAGATTTTCTTAAGAATGTTGAATGCAATCTGACATTTCTAAGATCAGACAAAGAGTACATCTTTTAACAAGATAGTTATTCTACTATAGTCATAGATGAATCTTCTATAGAAGTTCGCGAAATCTAGAAAACTTTGAACATCTTTAACGTTGATCAAGATGAGTCAATTGACAATGATGTTTATCTTAGAAGAATTCATCTTGATCTCTTTGATAATAATTATCAATTCTAAATATGAAACTTGAGTGACGTGAAACTTGCATTTAATTATATTCATCTGAAGATTTACTTCTCACAGCTTTCGCAGAATGAGCTTGACATGAATCTCATGCTCAAGTTTATTGTCAAAATAGATCAAAATGTTATTCAGATAAGCTGTACAGAACTTATTTAAATGTTCATGAAAAGTATTATTGATATACTTCTGAAACAAGACAGACTCATTATATAAATTGAAGAGCATGACTAGATACTTGAATAATTCAAATCAAATGCAAAAGATGATGAAAGCTTCATCTTTTTCTTTGATTTAAAGTCAATTGAATGCAGAAATAATATTCAGCTTGATAAAGATTTTAGCTCAACTTAGATGATTCAGCATTTTCAAGATCAAAGACAGAGAATATCAATTCTTGACTGTGATAACGTTCAGATCTCAATAGTTCACGCAGAAGTGAAGTTCTTTTTCAAGTTTCTTGATGAAGAGAACAAAGATGATCATCTAAGAGTGACTGACTCAAATGAAATCTTTGCTTAGATTTTCATTCAGATAATGACGAAGTTCTAGAATTTTATCACGACTTATGTTGTACAAAGCAAAGACTGAGAATTGAGCATCTTCTTTAAGATGTATGACATGATCATGAGTTTAATGCAAAGACAAGATATCAATGTTCTTCTTGAAGAAGATGTTTAGAAACTTAAAATATTTAAATGATAAAATTGTAACTGAATCAACATTCTTACTTTGTTGATAAACTTCAAAATCTTCTTGTGTCATGAATGCAGTCAAATGAAATTTCTTTTTCATTTGATGAAGATTCAGACGATGATTTTTATCATATATACTGTCTTGAGAACAAGATGAGAACTGAGCAAGAGTTGAACTGTTCTTTGAATGAACAGTCAAAGTTGCATGACGCAATTTTGACTCGTTAGAGTCTGAACTAGAAAATGAGATTGATTCAAGATTCAAAAAAACATCAATTTTCTTCAGAATGATGCTAAACACTTCAATATCTTTGACATAAGCAGCATGATCAAAGCTTCAAGCTTTCAACTCAACTATGTTAAGTTGTATAAAAGATCAATTGAATTGATCTGCTTAAAGAATAACAGAAGTTCTAAAGAGAAAAGAATTTTGACACTTGATTTTTAATGAGTATTCTTTTTGAATGACTTAAAGAATACAACTAGAAGCTTTCAAATGAAAGATAAAATTGAATGAGATTTATTTCTTGTAAATGAGCTGAGTATTAGTTAACTTCTCATAAGCAAACAAGAAGTTATATTACTTCTTGTGAGCAAATGAGAAACTGAGTTACTTCTTGCAAGTGAATTAAAGATTGAATTGCTTCTTGCAAGTGAACTGAAAACTGAGTTGCTTTTTTCAAGTGAATGAGAAACTAAATTACTTCTTACGAGTAAACTGAATGCTGAATTGCTTCTTGTGAGTAATCTGTAGACTGAATTGCTTCTTGTGAGCAATTCATGAACTGAATTGCTTCTTATGAGCAATTCATGAACTGAGTTGCTTCTTGTGAGCAAACTGAAAACTAAGTTACTTCTTTCAAGTGAATTGAGAGCGAGACTGAAGAAAAGCTACTTTGTTAACTTCAAACGAGAAATTTTCTTCTTGTTGATTAAGATCATAAATCTTGATGAGAAATTGACAACAATGATTAAGACAGAAGAAGAAAGATAAAATGAGAATATTGTGTTCAAAATTAACATCAATGACGTGATGATGAAGTCATGACAGACTCATGATGATGAGATATTGACTTAATTCAATGACATAAAAGAATAGTTTTTCAATGTGTTCATTGAGAATCATTGTGATTTCAACAACATAAGTAATGTCATTAATTAAAGTGATTTGATCATTAAATTCTTAAAGTCTGCAAGAATGAATTAATTGATGCAAGAGAAAATGATGTTGTTGCGCAAAGAATTTATTCATAAAGACATAAGCAAAAACTTCACTATCAATCAAAGCAAGAGCAAGAACTTTAAATTGAGCTTAACGTAGAATACAAAATACTATCATGTGATTATTTTTGAATGTCAAATTGAATTCAAAGAGTTTTAAAATAAGTTTAGCAGAAAACTTTTTATATGATTGAAGTGAGAGTAAAAAGATTGAAGTTAGTAAACAAAATGATATATATACAGATTTCTGAGCGTGACTTAGCTCAAAAACTAAACTTTTCTTGCAGATAGCAAGACTTCTTCATCTGTATTGATGACATCATTGTCATAAATGTTCATGATATGCAGAGTGAAGAGCTTCTTATTTGAGCATTCTTTAGCAATTTTGCTTGAATGTTGCAATTTGCAGTAGTAGCACAGCTTTCACTTGTTGCAGATTTTCTTGATCTCAAAAACAATCAGAATCTTATCTTAAACAATGATAATAACAAAGCTTAGATTCATTGACTCATCAAAAGATGAGAAAGAGAAAGATGAAGATACTGTTGAAACAACAGTCACAAAAATGATGATTCTTGAACTCAAAGAATTACTAGTTGACACAAAGATGTTCTTGACTTTGATGAATAAAACAATGATAAAGATGAAGTGAGATTAATGATGCTTAAGCTGCTGAAACTCTTTATTGATATTAAAGAATATTTAAACTCATTGATGAAAGATGAATGATTGAGTTTTATCAAGATTTCATCAGAAGAAAATGATAACTTAAGTGAAATAATTAACACTGCGCTTTAGACAGTCAATTAATGAGAAATCTTTCATCAAAGAATATTCTTTCTTTTGATAAAAGAAATTATAATAGTCAGCAAAGCTATTCATGTTTTACTTCAGAGTTTTACAAAAATATAAATGAACATCTTCTGTCTTGAAAGAGTTGTTGCAGCAATGATGTAACTTATGTTGTCAATCTGCAAAAATGAAAATGATATAAAGATTATTGACTATATATTCTCTAAATCAAATTGTGAGTCTTCTTATTTATGATGAGTCATGACTCAACATAAATGATCTTAGCTCGATGAGAAAGATAATGATCATCGTTCACATTCATGCATTGTATCAGACTCTGCTCTCATGCATTCAATTAATCTTTGTCTCTCTCATATTTAAATATGTTGAGAAGCTTCTTGAATTTAAAAGTAATGATGACAGTGACAGAATTTGCAAAGAGATGAATGATGAAAGAAGATTGATTGTTCAAGATTTGTATGATGATCTGAATTATCATTGCAAGAAACTGAGAATTCAATTTTATATAAATTGAAGAACTGAGAATGATGAACAAGAATAAGATGATAACATCATGTTATCAAACTTGATTTTGAAGCTCACGCATTGCATGAAAAATCTCAACTGAATTTTCAATCATACTTTGAGTGAACTGTTTAACAGCTCGCTTATCATCGATCAAGAAACAATGAGATTGCTTCATTTGAGTGAGAAGATAACTAGACAAGATTTCAATGTATGAAAATGTTGTAGAAAGTGTAAATCTTTTGTAATGTTAAAGACTAGACTGAACTAAAGATTCTATCAATATAAAGAATTGATTATTATATTACTTGAACTAGATACAGAACAATACATCAGATAATGTACAAGATGAAAGATAAAAAGCAAAAGAAAAGAACAAAAGCTCAACTTCTATATACATGAATCAAGTTGAATCAAGACTAGACAGTAGTTTTATTGACTTAAGATTGCAGAAGTTCATGCATACAACTGAAATGATCAAAACAGAATTACTGAGACTAGATTAAAATGATGATAACTAGATTGATGACTTGATTTATTGAACTACAAAACAGGTTTAATAAATCAAGATTATTTAAAATATCAATGATTTATGTTTTAAATTAAGTTAATGATTTAACATCATGACAGTCATTGTATTAAAACTAAATCTTCGTATGAATTTTAACAAAGTGACAGTCATAATCAGTTGAATTACTTTAATCAATCTAAAAGAAATTCAAAGCTTCGTGAAATTTGTTAACTTTTATCGTCATTTTATTAAAAACTTCTCAAAGCTAGTTAAATCATTCACTCAGCTGACTAGAAAGAATACATCTTTTGTTTGAAATGAAATCTGTGTTCAAGTCTTTGACAATCTAAAGAAACAAATCAGCTTAATCTCAATACTTCGTCACTTTGATCTTAAATGACAAGCTATTCTGAAGATTGATGCTTCAAACTATGTAAAAGATGAAATACTATTTTAGTACAATGATGAGAAAGTTTTTCATTCAATGATTTTCTACAGTAAAAGTATGATTCTTGCTGAAATCAATTATCACATTTATGACAAGAAATTACTAGTCATTATTTGATGCTTCAAACATTGATGACTTGAGCTGAAATGCACTGAACTATTCATTCAGATATTCATCAATTATCAGACTTTGAAGATTTTCATGAAAAACAAACAGTTGAGTCAATGACAAGTCAATTATTTGAACATTCTATCAAAGTTCAACTTTCAAATTATCTTTAAATCAGGTAAAATGAACACTAAAATTAATGTTTTAATCAAAATGCTTTTAGTGAATGTTTCTGAATCAGCTTAATGTCTTGAAGATCATTTTCAGACTATTTTGATTCTTGATAAAGTCAATGTTTTATTTATTGAATTAAAAGCAAATCTCTATTAATGAGTATGAATAATCAATCAAACAAATGAGTTTTGCAGCAAATATAAACAAGCTATGAATGAAAACAAGCTCAAATTTCATATCATTAAACTGAAGAATTGCAAAATCATTGATGACATTCTATTTAGAAAAGATCTACTGTGAATCTCTGAGAATATGCACACGAAATTACTACAAGAAGTGCATGATTAATCTTCAATCTCTCATTTTGAAAATAAACAAATCATCAATCTAGTTCAGCGTTTCTACTATTAATCAGATCATCAAGCTATTATTTGATGATACATTTGAAACTGTCATGCTTGTCAGCGAAGCAAAGTCTTTAAAAATAGCATTAATGAACTTCATCATTCTCTTTTGATTTCACAGAAACGCTGAAAAGATATAACTATGAACTTCATTACTGAACTATCTCTGTCAGAAGACTATAACATTATTTGCATAATCATATGTCATCTCATCAAAAAACATCACTATGTTTTCTGTCATTAAGAAAACAATGACATCTCAGCTGAAGAAACAATTTGAATCATGCTATGAAATGTTTATTGACTGCATGATTTACTCAGTTTTATTGTTTTGAACAAAGATTCTTAATTCATATTAATTATGTGAAAAAGTCTTTGCAAGTGACTGAGAATCACAGCTAGTTTATTTACAGTCTATCATTCTGAAATCAATGATCAATTGAAATGAGTCAATCAAGACGTTGAATGTAAACTTAGAATTTATTGCAATTACATGCAGAATAACTGAGTCAAATGAATATCTATGATGAAATTCAGTGACAATTTCAATATTGTTTCAATCACTTCAATGACTTTCTTTTACTTTAATAAAGAATTTCACTTTCGAATGAGTTTCAACTCAAATATGACTGACTATGAAACAACTTGTGAACAACTTGAAGTTAGAAAAGCAAATGATATTGTCATTCAAATGAAAAAGCTACTGAACTTCAATTGTTAGAAATCAGCATAAAGTGAGTCATATGAATGTCATTTAACTAATAAATAAATGTTAAGAAAGAAAAGTATCTACAGAAAAGAACTCAATTCTTATATGTATATTTCTCAGCTTTGTGCTAAATTTGATTGAATTGATGTTTTACACATATGATGCAGAGTTTCAATGACATCATTTTTAGATCAGGTTTTCGCTAAACTTGATTAGAATGAAATCAGATGAAGTCTAAATAAAGAATAAATGAAAACTAGAATTGTAAAATTACTCTTTCTTCTTGACTATTCATGTTTGCATGAATGTTATTTCTTAGTGCGCTTTTCTTAAATATTTGATATGAAAGTCATCAATCATCTCTTGAGCGTTCATAAATTCGTCATCGTCAGCGTTATATCAGTTGAGATCATTGTCATAACTCTTTCATTTAACTTGATATTGAAGTTGTCTTTGATATTGTTGAAAGTTCAATATATTGTTGATCTTTCATTCGTTCTCATTGTTTACTACTATTGATCTCAAGAATTTATTCTTCTGATTAGACAGAGAATCATCAACTGCAGAACGAAGAAGCTTTGAATGAAATACATCATGTATATGCATAGTGTCTGATAGTTTCAATTTATAAAAGAAGTCAACAGAGTCTGTAATCTTAAATGAATTGAGCATCTTGTCATCTAGCTTTTTGAAGAGTTTCGCTGTAATGATGTTTCTTTCGTTCAGAAACATCTTTGATTCAATTTTGTAATTGACTTTCTTTCTATGCTTATTAGCTTGATTCATCATTTGTTTTCGTGTTTTGATCAGAGCTTCATAAGCAAAGATCAATGTTTTGTTCATTTGTTCAGATATATTCTTGACTCAATTGATCTGCAAGCGTTCGCGAGTGCTTTCATACTCAATGATGTCAGAGTCAAAGCTCATATGAGAATGAAAGTTCTTGTTCATGAAGAAAAAAATCAAGAAAATAATTGATGACAAGACATTATTGTTGATAAACTTGATCATAAATAGTCATTTAGATCAGTTATTCTGCATATACGAACAGAAGAATCAAAGATATCGCTTGATGTTCTGATTGACTTATTCGTCTTGATCATTGATCTGAAGATGATAAATGATAAACAATTGAAGAAAAATACTCAGTCGTTTGCAAAGAAACTTTCATAGTATAGAGATGAATTGTGAATCTCAATCAGATACTATGAAGCTTGATAAATCATAAGTTTAATATACTCATTGAATCAGCATTTCAACTGTCTTTTCAACAGTGATATTTTCATCATCAATGATGCAAGAAATATAATGTCTTTCTTTTAACAATTTGCAGATGATCATCAGAATAGCGTTGTACTCGCTTAAATCAGATAAATCAATAATGAAGTTTATTGCTATGTCTTGTCATTGCTGTTCAGATATCAATAAAGATTGAAGCAAGTCATTTGATTTATTTCTAAATGTCTTTGAACGTTGATAGATATAGCAGTTTTGAATATATCAATCTATTGTTTTTCGCATGAATAATCAATAGTAGTTTCGCTTTATGACTTTCACAGTTCTAAGAATATCAGAATGATCAGTTGATGATTGATCATGCATCTCACGAATCAGATTCATTTGTAGAAGCTCATTGAATAAGACTCATAACTGACTATTATTGTTACGATTTTAGCATGTGTTACTTGAAAGATGTTGGAAAAAGAAATGTTAAATCACTTAGATGATGTTGAACAATATTATAAATGATGATAGATGTGAGATTATTAGTGATGTTATGAGAGTTTCTCGATACGAATGATACTCAGCGTTCATAAGATATAAGAATCTCTGAATGATTTCTTTCTTTTCTTTCTTCTTTGTGCAACGTCTTGTATTTAAAATCTAGTTATTAGAATTTTATTCTGATTTCATTCAGCTCTCAGTGTGTGACATTACGTTGCATTCACACTACATCATGAGTCAATTCAAGAATATCAGCAACACTTTGTTATCAACATCTTTAGTCTCGATCAATGAACTCATCACTGTCACTCAGTTTTAAACTCACGTCAACAATGTTCTTGAAGCGTGATACACTTTTCTGATTGAACTTCAAACTTGATTCAATGACATCATCACTCAGTATATCAACTGAGTCTCAGTCTGTCAACAAGAACATGAGCAAACTCAGATTAAACTTAAGCAGTCTCAGATCAATAATGAAACCTTGTCAGAAATGATTCAAGAACTCAAGAGTATAAGCAAAATCAATATCAAATCAGAGAAATATTTGAATTCAGAACTTTATATCAAAGAGCGAGAAAACAAGCTAAATCAATTCATCTTTAAGCTGATCAGCAAGCTGAAGTTGAACGTGAATCATTATTCAACTCTTGAGTCTCATCTTCTGTATGAGTACAGTCGCTTATTGAAAAACGCTGTCGCTCAAGCGTTGTCACGTATGACTGCTCAGCATGACAAGCTAGTCACGATTGAGCAATTAGTTGTCTTGTTAAGACAAGTCTTCGATGATTCAGATAAGCAAGAAATCGCTCAGCGATTCATTTCAGCTCTAAGAATGCAAAATTGCATCTTCATTGAATATCTGTTCGATTTTCAGCAGCACATTGATGTAATCAAATATGACGTCGTAACTTGAAAATTCAATCTGAAGAATGAACTATTCAGCGAGCTCAAAGCTTTATTGATTCAGATGAATGTCAGCAGTCTGAACTATGAGCAGTTGATTATCAAATGTCAGCAGTTGAATAGTCAATATCGCGTCACAGTACAGAATCTTTTCAAGTCAAAAGCAGTAATTCACTTTGTCTCTGTGACTTCTACAGTCTCAGCGTATCTCGTCAAATATGCAACACTCTTGATAGACTTGAAAGTTACAATCTCAAGCTTGAGAAATTTCATGAACTTATTGATCATCAACATGAAGAAATGAGACTCACTGACTCTTGAGAAGCATCAGCATTGCATGATTAATCATCTGTGTCTATACTGCAATAAGTCTGAGCATCAGACTGCAATCTGCAATTCAAAGCTCAAGATTCAGCTATGAGTCATCTCATTATTCGTTCTTGCAATCTTTATTAACAATCTCGCTTTCAATACTTCTTTCATCTTGAAAAAAGTCTAGTCTCTGCGTACAGTTGCTTGCAGAGACAATCAAACAGTCTGAAAATCTCTGCACTCTTAGTTAGCTCGATTTATTGATTAGAAAAGAAGATGAACAATGATCATTTCATGCTCTCAGATAATCTAGAAAGCAATAAAATCAATGTCAATCTTTCTGTTTTGATTGATATCAACGTCATTGATTATGCATTTATTGATGACTCTTTCGCGCAAAGACACTTTCTGCTCTGTTTTTCTTTGTCTGAAATCTGTATTCTTCAGAAGTTTGATGATCAATCAGTTGTATTTAATTCAATCACTTATTATGCTTTTGTCAAACTTTGAGTTTCAAGCGAGAAGCTTGAAGAAACTCTCTTTTATGTCACTCAACTTTCGCAATTTTCAGTTGTTTTAAATCTGCTCTGATTAAAAAGTCATAAAGCAATTATAGATCTGCGTCATAATCAGCTCATCTTTGAATCTCAAGTCAACTCAGAATTCGTATTTGAAACTTTCTTAAGCATCTCGATTTCAACTGTGTCAGTATTAATCTTTTCAACGTTTTTGTTCTTGAAACATCTGAAGATCTACGCTATAAATAGTGCTTCGTTTCTGCAACTCGCTAGAAAGAAGAATCATGATCTGTTTATTATATTCATGAGAAATATCAACAAAGCTCTGAAAATCACGTCTTTCGTTGATTCTGTCACGCTATTGTTTCTCAAATATCACAACTTTCTAGATGTTTTCTCTTACAAATTGATGAACATTCTATTTGAACGACGTTTCTATGATCATAAAATTCAGCTGCAGAAGAGCAAAACTTCTATCTTCGAATCTTTATATGACATGTCTCAAGATGAGCTTCAAGTACTAAAGAAGTATCTGAAGAATAATTTAATCAAAGACTTTATTCAAGTCAGCTCTTTTCTTGCAATCTCTTTGATACTCTTTGTTAAAAAATCAAGCGAAGAACTCAGATTTTGCGTAAATTATCAAGATTTGAATGTCATGACAGTTAAGAATCAATATTCATTATCTCTCATTCAAGAAACTCTGAATTGACTGACTAAGATCAAGTATTACATCAAGTTAAATATCATTGCAGTCTTTAATAAACTGCAAATGACTTATGAAAATGAGTGAAAAATCGCTTTTTGAACACGTTATGACTTATACGAGTACAACGTTTTGCTCTTCAAACTCACAAATGAATCATCATCATTTCAGAACTTCGTTAATGACACTTTGCATGACCTCTTGAATGTTTTCTGCACTGCGTACATGAATGATATTTTGATCTATAGCAACAGCAAAAAGAAGCATACTTAGCATGTTCATCAGATACTGAAGCGACTTAGAGTCGTTGAACTACAGATAAATATTGAGAAATGCGAATTTTCAGTCATCGAGATCAAGTATTTGAGTCTAATAATCATCATTCACGAAATCAAAATGAATTCTGAGAAAATCAATGTCATCATGAATTGAGCTGCATCATAAAACGTCAAAGATGTTCAAAGCTTTCTGAGCTTCATCAACTTCTATAGACGATTTATTAAGAAGTTTTTCAAGCTGATCAACTCGTTGACTGTCTTAATCAGAAAAGATCAGTCATTTAATTGAACTCAGAAGTGTCAATTTATCTTCGATCGACTCAAACAAACATTTATCACTGCTTCTATCTTAATGCACTATAACTTGAATCTACTTGTGACTGTGAAAATCGATGTCTTCAACTATGTTGTGATCAAAGTCATGTTTCAACAAGATGATAATGAGCAGTTAAGATCTGTGATTTATTTCTCTTTCAAAATGCTACTTGCAGAATGCAACTACGAGATTTATGATAAGAAACTTCTAGCTATAATTAAAGCTTTTAAGAAATGAAGATTTGAACTGAAAGATACATTAAATCTCGTTGAGATCATTTTTGATCACAAGAATCTAGAATATTTCATGTCAATTAAGTTGTTTAGTCAAAGACAAGTCAGATGATCAGAATTTCTCTCTTGATTTAACTTCAAAATCGTGTATTATTTGAGTGAATTAAACACTCGAGTCAATGCATTTACACATTAATCAGAAGATTTTTTCTTGAACGAAAGAAATAGTCATCGAGAACATCAGTGACAGATCGTGCTAAAATCAAAAAATCTGAAAATTCAAGTCTTAATCAATGTTCTTGACGATAGTGACTCTGAAGCATTTGAATCAAGTGACTTGAAGAGCGAATCAGTGATCTCTGAGCAGTTTGAATCATCAGAGAAAATTTCTATGAATGAGCTAGAAGAACAACTCTTTGCAGTCTATTTCAATGATGAATGAATACAGATCGTGATAACTGCGTTAAGAAATGATCAATGAAAGTTTAAAGAATTTTCGTTAGCGAAATGTATGCTGCGAAGTGATCGAGTTTACTATAAAGATAGACTATTAATATTTAAAGATGAGAAACTGCAACTACGTCTGCTTCAGTTAAGTCATGACACGTCTATTGCAAATCATTCAGAAAGAGTCAAGATCTACGAAATACTCAGTCATCATTATTACTGACTCAAAATGATCAAGACAGTAGCTCGCTTCATACATAATTATCATCTGTGCTCTTGAGTGAAGATCTCTAGAGAAAAATATCAGAGAGCTTTGAAGTCTCTTGATGTATTCAATTGTTGCTGAAAAGACATAGTCATGAATTTCATCATGACAGTATCTGAAAGTAAGAATTTGAACGAAAATTCAACAATCAATATTCTGATAGTTGTGAACAGACTATCTAAACAAGTGCATTACGAGTCTATGAGTGAAATTACAGCTTTAGATACAGCTTGAGTTTTTTATCGTGCAATATGAAAACATCATGAATTATCTGATTCAATCATCTTGAATCATGAAACTCGATTTGTTAATCACTTTTAAGATAAACTTTGTACTCAATTGAAGATTCAAGCTCAATTGTCAACTGCGTTTTACTCAGAAACGAATGATTAAATCAAGAACATCAACAACGTTTTGAAACAATATCTTTGAGTCTTCGTGTTCTTTATGCAGAACGACTGAGCTGCATGACTGTCATCAGCTGAATTTGTCATCAACAATCACTTCTTTGAAAGCACTCAGTGCACATCGTTTCTAGCTAACTTCGAACAGCATTCTCAAATGAGGTTGAAATCAAAGAAGACTTAGAAGAACGTTATTAAATATTCAAAATGAATACATGTTGATCTGTTTATTCAGAAAATAAATTGAATCAATGAAATTCTGCAAGAACAAATGATCTTAGCTTAAGCATATCAGAAACAATTCGCTAATGTTCATCAACAACACGCTCTCAAGTATGCAATTAATGATATGATTTGATTAAATGCTTGCAATTTGATGATTCATTGACTCAGCAAGAAGTTATCTAATAAATTCGAGAAATCTTTCAGAATCATCAAAATTGTTAATTCTCATTCTTATCAACTAAAGTTGCTTAATGACTGATTCTGTTTCAATGTCTTTCATACTTATCTGCTTCATTCTGCAATCAACGATTTCTTATCTGAATAAATATCTTTCGCGTCATTTTCAATAATCTTCGTCGAAGAAGTGCTTAGCTGAAAGATGAACGAAATATTGAACTTTCAAGTAAAGAACTCTCAGCTAAAGTATTTAATTAAGTGAACTGAAATAGAAGAAAACAGTTGAGTAAAGTTTGCAAATGTGATGAATGTCATTAAAGTCATGAACGTCTATCACGCTTGAAATTTCGATTGTTTGAGTAAGAATTCATGAATTGCTTATGTGCAAGAAAGCAACGACTCTGAATATGAGTTAGAGAATTAAAAGTCTTGCAGAAGCTTTGACTTCAAAAGAGAAATTTATTGTCACGATTTTAGCATGTGTTACTTGAAAAATGTTGGGAAAAGAAATGTTAGATCACTTAAATGATGTTGAACAATATTATAAATGATGATAAACATGAGATTATTAGTGATGTTATGAGAATTCTTTGATACGAATGATACTCAGCGTTCATGAGGTATAAGAATCTCTGAATGATCTCTTTCTTTTCTTTCTTCTTCATGCAACGTCTTGTATTTAAAATCTAGTTATTAGAATTTCATTCTGATTTCATTCAGTTCTCAGTTCATGACAATCATGATACAAGATTCTCTTCTGAGTTTAACAATTCTTTAATTTGATATCTTTATATTGTATTTCATCTCTTGCTATTACTTCGCGAAGTAGCATACAATTCTTGTCAATTTCATTAGTCTTAAGAATCTGTTTATAGATTGATTCACTAATGTTCTTCTTTAGATCAGCAATTTTCATTCAATTCAAAGTCAGAATAGTGATTTATTGATAGCAAATACGCTCATCTTCTGAATCTCTGAGCATGACGTCAGCTTGACGAGTTAATGCATTGATCTTGATGTTTTGTTTGTCAGATTAATACATTATTCTGAAGTTGAAATCAGTGAGTTTCTGAACTCAGTGCATCTGATGTCTGCTCAGCTCTTTATCTTTCATCAATGAAGTGAGCGCTTGATAATCGATGAACATCTTGATAGAAATGTCAGTTAGTTTCAGTTTGAATTATCAGTGTTCAAATGCTTGAATGATAATCAGAAGTTCTTTATCATATATTTTATAGTTACATTCAGCAGAAAACATGTTCTTGCTATAAAAGACAATTAAATGTAGTACTTCTTCATCATCATATTAAGAGAGAACTTCATCATTGACGTAGTTGAATGAGTTGATTTCAAGAATAGTCTCACAAGTTTGATTAAAGTGACGTAGTATAAAAGTCTCAATCATACATCTCTTCATATGATTGAAAACAATCTGACAGACTTTATTTCATTCAAATATGATCTTCTTTTGAATGAGTTGAATCATTGAATGAACAATCTTCAAAAGATTTTTGATGAAGCATTAATAGAAATTGCAGAAGTCAATGAAGAACTGCATCTGAGTGAGATTATTGAGTGTAAATCAATCAACGACTGCTTGCATCTTTTGTGAATTCATCTTCAATTCTTCAATTGATATCAAGAGTTCTAGAAAGATAGTTTTCTGAACATGAAACTTGCACTTGTTAATGTTTATCTGTAGATCAGCTTTTTGTAGTTTCATCAACATTTCAATAAAGAGCTTAAATAGCTTGTGAGCTAGTGAGCAAAGTTTATTCAATATTAATGCGCTCAAGATGCATATGCTAGCTACTAGATGAGACGTTTGCTACAAGCTAACTGTCAGTTGAGTTTGCATTGTTGATTAGCTTACATGCTACATAAATCAGCTACAAGCTGATTTAGCTGATTTAGCACTACTCTTCATTCTACTCATCTATTTACTCGCTCATCTACTCTTCATTCTACTCATCTATTTACTTGCTCATTTACTCTTCATTTTACTCGTCTATTTACTCGCTCATTTACTCTTTATTTTACTCGTCTATCTACTCATTTATCTACTCGCTCATTTACTCTTCATTCTACTCGTCTATCTACTTGCTCATTTACTTTTCATTCTACTCACTCATTTACTCTTCATTCTACTCATTTATCTACTCGCTCATTTACTCTTCATTCTACTCGCTCATCTACTCTTCACTCTACTCGCTCATTTACTCTTCATTCTACTCGCTCATTTACTCACTCATCTACTCTTCATTCTACTCGCTCATCTACTCTTCATTCTACTTATTTATTTACTCGCTCATTTACTCTTCATTCTACTCATCTATTTACTCTTCATTCTACTTTCTATCAAACGCGTCAATCAAATGCATAAAACATGTCAAACAATGCTTTAAACAATGCTTTCTACATGACTTTCTATCTACTCATCATTCTACATGCTCAGCTATTTACTTGATAATCTTCGCTTCGAGCTTTATAAAGCTAACGCTAAAGAGTTCGAAGTTTTCATCTTCTTTTTTCCTTTATAGTTTCTACTTTCTAGAATAACAACAATTAAAATATCAACATGTTCAGCTATCAACTCAGCTATCAACTCAGCTATCTACTTATTCATTTACTAGTCAGTTTACTCACTTCAAAACATGCTTCAAAAGACGCGTTGATCAAGTGCATAACACAAGTCAAACAGTGCTTCAAACAATGCTTTTTACTGAGCTTTTCACTGAGCTTTCTACTGATCTTTCAATTGATCTTTCTACTGATCTTTTGATTGAGTCATCTAGTGAGCTTTCTACTGATCTTTCAATCAATCTTTCTATTGATCTTTCTACTGCTGAGCTTTCTACTGATCTTTTGATTAAGTCATTTAGTGAGCTTTTCACTGATCTTTTGATTGATCTTTCTACTGATCTTTCTATCAATCTTTCTATCAATCTTTCTATCAATCTTTCTACTGAGCTATCTATTGAGTTATTGACTGAGCTTTCTATCAAACACTCTATCAAACATTCTACATGCTTCAAAATACATGTTGATTGAACGCATAACATGAGTCAAACAATGCTTTCTACATGACTTTCTACATAACTTTCTATCAAGCGCTCTTCATGTTTTTCTATCAAGCATTCTATCAAGCGCTCTTCATGTTTCTTTACCAAGCACTTTACCAAGCACTCTTTATGTTTCTCTATCAAGCGCTTTTCATGTTTTTCTACCAAGCACTTTATCAAGCACTCTTCATGTTTTTCTATCAAGCGCTCTTCATGTTTTTCTATCAAGCACTTTATCAAGCATTCTTCATGTTTTTCTATCAAGCACTTTATCAAGCACTCTTCATGTTTTTCTATCAAGCACTCTATCAAGCACTCTTCATGTTTTTCTATCAAGCGCTCTTCATGTTTTTCTATCAAGCACTCTTCATGTTTCTCTATCAAGCATTCTTCATAACTTTCTACATGATTTTCTACCAAGCATTCTTCATGTTTAAATAGATGATTAAATAGCTGTTTAAATAATCAATTCATCAAATGATTTATTTGATTACATATAAATCTTGAATGTAGAAACATACAAAAAGTGAACATGTATCGCACATTATATCTTTTGAGCAATTGATGTCTTTTGAGCAAATGACTGTCATCAAAAGATACAAGCACTTGTAGCTAACTATTAGTTGTTGATGAGTGACTATTAAAGCTTGTGAGCTAGAAGCTCAACTAAACAGATATTTTTGACTGATGCTAGCTTGATGAGCTTGTAGTCAGTTTTAGCTAATTTCATCAAATGATTGATGTTATTCAAGATTAATTGTACATGTCACTTGTGTTTCTTCAAGATTTTGTTGTAAATGATAATGTCATTTAAATAAATCTGACAAAACTGATGTAGATATTTGAACAACACATTGTTTATATAATGTTGATAAAACGTTAATTCATTGATTAATTTGAAAAGCATTACATGATATTTGTATGAGTTAAAGAAGATAATAAAGATAGTCAAATCTTCGTTATCTGAATGCATGCATAGTTTGTTAAACATGACAATGATGTTCAATTGAGTCAAATACTTACTTTCTTATATATAAGCGAGAATCTCGTCTATTAATGACAAAGAATAGTGATCTCGTTTGATCATAGCATTGAGCTTTCTGTAATCAATGCAGAAACGCAGACTCTCGTCTTTCTTTTCAATGAACAAGATGAGCGAAACGTATAATGCAAAGCTGAAGAAAATAAATTCTTTGTTTAAATGATTGATCAAATACTTCTTTATCTTTTGAAGCTTGTAATTGAACATCTGATATAGTCTGCTTTAAGAAGATGTTTCTTCATTGATCAACTCAATTTTGTGATCATAGAAACAATGAAATGATAGTTGATTGATCATAGCTTGATTAAACATGTTCAGATAGTCATGATACTTGAAGAGAAGCTTAACTTTGATCTCTTCAAGAATCTTAATGTGTAAAAGCTTATGCAGATTCACTTCTTTGAGCTTATTTTCAACTGTAGTTATGAGTCGATCAATTTTCAAGACAATAACAGCAAAAGTCTTCATGTCTGATTGTTTAATTAACATTCTATAAGTTGCAGTCTTTATCATTGCAATGTTCATTGAACCTGACGTTAATTTAGAGATTTTGACGTTAGTTAAAGTTGCATCACACGATTTTAACTGTTTAATTAATTTAACTGACTTCTCATTGAACTGACTGAAAGAGAGTGATTTCTGACTGAATTGAGATGTAACGAAAGTGAAAAATCTCTTCAGTATATAAGTAGAAGTTAAACTCTTTTGTTTTGTGATTGTTTTATTGCTTGAGAATAGAACAATCAATTTCTGACTAGAAGTGAAATTTGAAAATTGAAGAAAATTGATTTGCATATCAATTACTAAATTGATTTTATTTATTCATGTTTTTTCAAAAATCATTTGATGTTGATTTAATTGAGTGATCAACATAAAAGCTGTGTCAATTGTATAATTTTAAACAGTCAGATTCAAATAAATGATATGAATAATAAGTTTTTTAGCATAATGATTGTCAAATTCTTGAATTGACTTCACTTTGATTAAAGTCAGAGACTCAATTTGCAACTGATCATAAACAATCTGCATGATCACTTCATCAATAAATGAATAGTCAGCAGCTTTGATGTCAATCAATGACTTCAATGGGTAACTAATTTCATTGCTAGAAAGTACACATTCAATAGTCAAAGATTCAGAAGCAAAAAAATAATCTGACATGCTCATTGTTGAAGAAATTAACACATCTTTCATTACGTCTTTGATGAAAGTCTCTAGTTTTTTGTCTCATTATTCTCAAAAGACATTTTCTCATTCTCTTTATTCTTTGAAATAATGATTTCATGTAAACGAAGAGTAAATGCATGAGATGCAGAAGTATTAATCTTGTTCAGCTGAAAGCAATTCTTGAACAAATGATCAAGAGTTTTGCAGATGTAGCAGATAATTGATGATCTTGCTGACTCAGAGATAGAAAAGATAGTTAACTTAACATAATTAATTATCAAAGTTGTTACTGACAAAGAAGTAGCACATTTATCAGATATGACAGTGACTTTGATGATGACAATGAAACGTTCGCTGCAAAGCTGATAATTAACTTATTGTTTATTATTCACATCTTGAAGAAAGATTCTTAAGTGAGTGAGCGAAGTAAAGTTCTCTGAACAGACTGATAAAACATTCTGCAAGTGATTATTGATTTTATTCTGAAGATTGTTCATCAGAATGCAATCGTTGTATTTAAGATAACTGAATAGTTTCATAAAGTTAAAGTAGAAGATAATAATAATAATAATAATAATAATAATAATAATAATAATAATAATAATAATAATAATAATAAATTCATACATTCTTGTGACATCGATTAGATCGACTCATGAGAGACTTTATGCTATCTGTATCGAGTGAACAAAATTCTCTGAGGTAGAAAATCACTCGCAGTCTACATGACTGCTTTACGCAGTCGAAACAGTGAGTTTTGAGACTATGTATCAAATTTGTTCGCGTTGATTGCATGTTAGAGAACGAGTGTTCTAGTCACTTTAAATTGCTTCAAGAGCTTTGTTTTCATCATCATCTTCGCTACTGCTCTGAGACTCTTCGTGATGACGACGATTATTTGATAGTTCAAGAAGTCAGCATCTTGTAGCATTCTTGATCGCAGATGCGATCAGTTCGAGCAGTGCATGAGTACATGCTTCGTCGTCTGATGACTTCATTCGCAGTCACATCGCAAGCTATTCATGTCTGAAATGTTTCTAGAGTGCAGATAAGCGTTCAGATCTATGCATTCAATTCTGATGTGCATTGCGAGAGTGCTTTCTGCTTTCTGAAGATCATCATGCATCTTTATCGTCTTATTGCTCAGATGCGATCTTTGTGCTGAGATTGCATTGACATCTGCGACGCGTTCTCTGTACTTTTCTCATCGTTGATTTCATTGATCTTTGTGATACTGCGTTATTGCGATGCTATCGTTTGTTGAAATCGTTGTGAAGAAGAAAGTGTGTCGTCTGCATCTTAACTGTATCTTCGCATCTTCTTGAATGAAGACATTCAGAAGTACTATTTTCTTGATGACGAATGAGCGAGAAATGACGCGATTAACTCTCGTCAAACGAGCGCGTATTAGTTTGCATGCTTGTCTGATCTCTTGCGTTCGATCGTTGACTCAACTGTGTAGCGTGATCTTGTTCTGTAGCATGTTCAGATGAACATGTAGCGAACTCATGTATGTTTCTGTCTCTAGAGTTTCGATGTTTACTCTTTTGAACACTTCTGCTACGTGATGCAAAGTCTGATTCTGAAGTGTTTCTAGTCTGCGTTCTTTGCTCGACAGTTCATCTTTCTTGTCGCGCTGATGTCAGACTGACGCTTCGAATGCAATTTCTGATCTCACTACTGCTGAGTATACTTGTCTCGCTTTTGTGAAGATAGCTTCTCATGTGAAAACTTCAAGACAACTAAGTGTCAGCATTCTTGTGATGTGATTCGTCTCTATTTGTCGAAGATGCGCGCTTCATTGCAGTTTCGTGTTCAGTTGCATCTCTAGAACTCGTACATCTGATTTCGATTTGATAACTGAGCTTTCTATTTGTATGCTAGTCATCATGTTGAATATCTTCGATTTTCTAGTGAAATGCGTAAGCTTGTACTTTTCTGATGCGAACGTTGCGTCATGAGTGCAAGCTCATTTCGCGCAGACATCGTGTGCTTTGCTCAGTGTTTTGCAGATTTCTTCAGTGAATCTGTCGTAGACTAGAATGTTAATATCATTTACGAAGTTAAGCACTTCGATTTTAATTTTCAGTGCTTCGCATTTTTCAATTAGACTTGCGTTGAAGAATAGAAAGAGAATCGATGAAATGAGAAATCTCTGCGATATGCCTGCGTTTATCTCGCGCATGTCGCTCGTTTGTTCATCGAATATTAGCGACGTCTCTCGATTCTTTAGAAAGCTGCGTGTTCATTCGATTATGTAGCTCGACGTTCTTTTCATTTTCAGCGTGTGCAGAAGTCTGACGTGTGAAACTCAATCAAACGCTTCGACGACGTCTAAGCTTAGCATGAAGATCACATATTTGATTTTACAGTCTCATACTGTGTGAACTTGATCTACTAGTAGATCTAACGTCGAGATCATGAATCACTTGCGTCTCGCTCTCATTTGAGCATTTGATAGCATGCAATGAGTCTCGACTATGTCACTCAGTCTTTTGATCATGATCGACTTCAGCGCTTTGCTTATGATATCGAGCAAAGCAATGAGTCGATACGTCTTTGAATTAATATAGTCGCTTTTCTTCAATTTGCGTAGTACTATTGTCTGAGTCTTTTTGAACTGCTTCGAATAATACTTGTGTGTTACACATGCGTTGAATAAACTCGTCAGTACTGAGATCAGTTCTGCAAGACTCGCTTGAAGCACTCTGTTTGAAATATCTGAAGCGCTCGACGCTTTGTCTGCTTTTACTCATCTGATTGTCTACTTCACTTCATCTTCTGTGATGCGTGAATTGAATGAGACTGTCAGAGATATGAATGATTCTGCGATGTCGCTGACATTCGCTTGAGAAGATGAGAAAAAGAACTTTTCTTGCAGTATCTCGATTTTTTTCTCGAACGTCGTTGTTATATGATCGATGTCGCTTCGCTTCAGTGACGAAAACTGAGAAAGCTTTTTAGATAGCTGACTTTCGATTCTAGCTCATTTTGCAAAGCGTCATATCGATTTGAGTGCTTCGCTCAGCTCATGCATTTGTGTTCTGAAGTGTGCGCATTTCGTTTGTCGAATGATCTTGTTTTTATGATCATTGTGCTTCAGATATTCATTTCACGCTTCTAATGTGTCTTGTGTTTTTCATATGATTCGCAGTCGTCTTGATTTCATTACTACTTCAAAGCAGCTTTGATTTCAAAAGTCTCTTGCTCAATTTGACGACTTTGTCAAGAAAATAGATTTCTCGATGATCTTCTGTAGCACTCTGATAATCTTGCACACTCTGTCATTCATCATAGTCTTGTCGTCTAGAGAGCGTTTCAAAGATAGATGTATTCGCAGATAAGCACTCAATGCTTCTGTATTCATTTTCTTTCAAAGTCATCAAGTCGAGAATTGCACTGAGATTGTTTGTAAACATAACTCTGTGATGATCGAAAGATGATTCAATCTCTGATGCAGATCAATTCGTATTCTGCACTTGCGTGTCATGAACTGTATTTTCTCGCTGCTAAAGACTAGATCAATCATCGTAAATTGATTGTAAGTTTCGCGAGTAATAGTGCCTGATTTCAGTAATAATTTCAGTCTTGCGTTTGTAATGACGTTTAGTAGAATATCAGTTGTTGTATGACGAGTGAAGCATCTTCGTCTTTCTCAGTGAGAATGATGTAGATTGAAATCTTCTACGATCAGTTGTTTGCAGTCATTCTTGAGTAGTTCGTTCAAACGAGAAATGATTGAAGATTTCTCTGTGAATGTAGTAGACAGTGAGCATGAGTTGTAGACGTTTAGAAGTCTTAGCGTCTGCGTTTCATTATCTGTGTTGCGAGTTAATATTCTGATTGAGCAAATGTCTGACTCAGCTGTTTCTACTATTCATTGATTGAGTCTTAGATGTTTGTTAATGTATATGCATGTTCTTGATTGAGATGACGAGTTTTTCACTAGATGAAAGAAGTTGTGTGCTGCGCTAAATGACTGCAAGTCGTTATTGTTGCAATCTTGCTTCTGTATAACTACTATGTTGAATTCGCGAACTTCTCTGTCAATTAGAAATGATTCTTGAATTCTTAATGATTTTCTGATGTTGTACTGTAGAATTCGTAGAAAAGACTGTTTCATCATAGAGTTATTCATAGCTGTTGTTGACTCTGCGATGAGAAGACTCTTTGTATGCTTTCGATCATCAACAATCTTTCTCACTTTCTGATTGAACATTTCTGAATCTGCTCAGATGTCGTCTCGTCTGAGTCACTACTTACGCAAGAGAAAAGATCGACTCGTCTTTTCTTGATCTCTACTATCTGTCAAGCTGATTTGTCAGCGATTCAACTGCGTGTTTTCAGCATGACTGTTGCTGAGCTCGAGAGATTCATTGAATCGAAAGAATTCATTGAATCTGAAGAGTTCGTTGAATCTAAAGAGTTCAGAAACAGCGAGAAGAATGTGCAATTATATTTAGACATTTCAGAGTATCTGAACGATCTATTTTTATAGATTTCAAACGCTTGTTTCATCTGCTGTCGTCACTTGAGACAGATGCATCTTCAGAGTTCGTGATTTTCGTTGCAGTTGACGCAACGTCTTTTATTCAAAGGCATCACACACTTTTCTATGTGATGCTTGTCTGCGCATTTTTCGCAGCGCTGATTCTTTCTGCAGATCTTAGTCATGTGATCAAATTCGTGACATCTGAAGCACTGTGTGATGCAACAGTTCTTTTCAAATAGTTCGCATGCACATTCTTGATACGAGTTCAGCATGCTCACGTTCATTAGTCGATTCGTCATCGCTTCGATCGCGATCTCTACGATGAGCGATGAATGAGTCTTTTCGCTATCTGCTACCTTCTTGAGCCAGGCTATTCTTAGAACTTTCAGATCTTCATGAAGTCTCGCGTTATCTTTTATCAGTCTTTCAATGATCTTTTCTTGATTGCTCATGTCTATTGTAGTGCGTACTTCATGTGTCAGCACTGCGAAGATTCGACGTGCTACGCGTGTCGAACTCGCGATTTCTTTTGCTCACGTCTGAATCTTTTTCAGATTTGCTCGAGCATCTGAGCTAACTGCGTGAAGGGAAATGTCATCGCTGCTCAGCTTGCGAAGTGACACGATTAGATTCCTTTGACCTGTCGACACGCCTGCGATTCTCTGTAGAATCTGTTCGACCGACTTTTTCTGTATCTCTTCTATTTCTCTTCTGTTCATTATCTTAATCATGACTTCTCGTCCCTTGCGAAGCGACGACGAATCGCCTCTGAAACGTTGCTCCCTCGTCGCTATTTCTTCTCTTGCCACGTTCGCTCATGACGTGGTTTTCGTTGAAAGACGCATGTTTTTCTGTGTATGCAACTGCTTGTTAAGCAGTTGAACTGATGCCTTCAGTTTCTGTACATTCTTCGCGATGAACGCGTTCTGATTCGCGTGGTGTTTTTCTTCTGAGTCGAGTCGAAGACGTCAAACCAGCTTCAATGCTACCTCTTTTCACGAATGATCTTTGCTCTTCTCTTTCTCTAACGTTGATATCTTTATTAGTAGATCAATAATGTTAGCAACGTTCTCTTCGTCGTCACGTGAGCGTTTTGACTCTGCGTCTCTGTTTTCTTGCGACGAATCAACGTCGCTCGCAATCGTCTTCGAATCAGCACTGCTGCGATTCGTGCGATTCATCGTCGTTCAATCGTCTTCTAGGTTTTCACTCTGCCTTGTTAGTAGTGCTCTTTTTCAAAATTTGTGATGCATGCGTTGTGATTGTTTTTGAAGTAGAAGATATTGAAAGACTTGTTTGCTTGTTTCAAAGCATTGTACTTGCAACAACACTTTTGATTTTTATTCAGTTCATTGTATATTTCTTTCAAATGTTCAAATAGCTTGTTGATTGAGATGTATGAATGCAAAGCATCATGTCAACATCAAGTGAAGATGTGCTCAGCAGCATCATTTTCTAGTCTAAATATCACATAAATAATACAAATATTTTCATTATCAAAGTGATCAACATTTATCTAAAGCTTGTTGTTTATCTTGACTCTTCAGCTGTCTCATGTTGATTCATCTTCATCAATGAATATAAATGAATTCAAAAACTTGAAGAACTTGTGATGATAATTGTCAAATAAAGTAAATGACTCTTGTTGAGTATGATTCTCAATAGAAGTTCAAGACTTTATAGACTGTTGAGATCAAGATTAATTCACTGAACACTGTTTTTTTTTTAAATTCAATACTTTCTTTCATAGTTCAATGATAGTCTCTTCTTGAATGTCTATTGTTGTTTGATTCATCTCTAACTCATTAAGTTTCTTGATGTGATTGACTTGTAAATCAATTCATTACTCGTTGAGTTTCAAAGTCATGTTTCATTAATCTCTTAGCTTGATCAGCATCTTGATGATCTCATCTGACTGATTGATAGCTTATTGATGAAGTTGTTGACTTGTGTTAATGTCTCATAAAATAGTAACATTCTGAGATCTCGCTGAAGCATTGAAAGAAATAAGAAAAACTCATTTACTAGCAATGCTTCTAAACAGATGAGCTGTTCATGACTCAACTGATTTAAAGTCGCGTGTTATTGTAAAAGAGATAAAGATAAATGAGTAAATTTGATTGTGATAAATTTAAATAAATTTAAATGTATGTTTTGATAAAAGTAATTCAAAGAATCTCTTGCGAATTTTCTGAATAGAAGTAGATTATTTCATAGCATTTACATGTCAATAGCAGAGTAGTTGATTAGCATTTATCTACTGTTAGAAGTCAGCATAAAGCGAGTCATATGAGTGTTATTTAACTAATAGATAAATGCTAAGAAAGAAAAGTATTTACAGAAAAGAACTCAATTCTTATATGTGTATTTCTCAGTTCTGTGCTAAACTCAATTAAGTTAACGTCTTATATATGTGATGCAGAGTTTCAATGACATTATCTTTAAATCAGATTCTTGCTAGACTTGATTAAAATAAAATCAGATGAAGACTAAACAAAGAATAAACAAAGACTAGAATTGTAACACTTTGTATTGCTTGCTTAAAGTTAAAGAAGTCTTCAAAGATTCTGTTAATCTTGTTTTTTCAATCTTTTGATTTATTCTTCAAGTGATTTTTTATCAATGATTTAAATCATTTGAAAACATTTTTTTTAAAGTATGAGAATGCAAACAATATTTTATCATAAAATGAACTTAGTTTCTTATGTATTCTGACATAAACATTCACTTGTATAAGAAAAGCATCAAGCTTGTTTCTATCTTCATAATACAGATTCAATGTTGATATCTTAATCAATAACTTGCTATTCAAGAATGCAGTGATGTTTGCTGATGTAATTCATTCTGAGAATGATATAATGATTATGATAAGATGATGCTCTGATATCTTGTGAAAGAGTAATGTTCAAAGTGTAATGATTGTCTCTTTAACAACACAAGATATAAACAGAGATCAGTATAATAACAAACTAATCACTAGATTGAAGATCTGAAAATAGTTAAGACAATAAACTGTATTGACTATTACATGAGTTGAGCATGAAGCTTCTATTTAAGAGAACGATCGTTGTTATATAAATATAGAAGAATCATGTCAAGTTATTTCTACTTTGAATGATCTTTCTGATCATTCTTGAGCAAGATGAGCAAGATGAGCATCATGCTCATCATGCTTACTGTGATCACTTCTGATTCAAGTGATCAAAGCAATTACTTTAAAACTCTGATTACATAATGATTATTTAATCATTGTTTTATTTAATTATCTGCAAGAGAGTTTTAACATTATATCTGAGATTTTGTTGCTCTGAACTCAGTTGTAATTATCAGTTTAATAATGATTTGCATTCTTTTACATTAAAGCAGATGAAATGTCATGTAAAGAGTGCAAGAAGACTGACTGCTTGATTTGTTAAACAAGATGAAAATATGTATATTACTCATTAACTCATTTATTTCTTGACTTTTTGAATGCTGATTCTGAGCAATTCTATTAAAAATCTCATCAAAAAATCTTCTTCTGAAGTTTTAATTTCTTTCTTTCAAGTTTTAGTTTATCTGCTTCACTTTGCAGATGTTGACTTAGTAAAGAAATTAAGAAAGTTTTGAAGAAAGCATCAAACTGCTTTCAATCAGCAAGTTAATGAACTTGCACTTGAGCATGAAAAGAAGATTTTATCTTTGATTATGAAATGTATCAATATATTTACTAAAGACAGAACAACTCTTGAATTCAACGTGTTTCATGTCAAGATGACTCAGAGATTGACTCATAAACTGATATTTCAGTTGTCACATTCTTTTTCAATAACTCAGATCTTAAAGAATGTGAAAACAGTGAAGAAGTAAAGAGAAAACTAAAGACAGCAGAAAGACGATATTGACTTCGATCTAGTCTACAAAAGCAATGATTGATATCACTCTGATGATGTTTGTCTTCGAGACTGCGCTTAGAGATGTCAATCAGATTGCAATTGCGAAGAAAAATCGCTTCTTGTGTGATAGAAAGATTTTCGTCGTACCGCGTCTACTCAGACTATCCGTAGGCGATAAAGTCATCGAAGATGCAATTAGATAGCAGGCGAAGCTGAATGTGTCGAACAGCGACGAGGACAGCTCAAGCCGATATCGATGGAGTCATTTCAGGCTCTCATCGCTGCGCCCCTGCATTGCTCTATTACGCTCCCCTCAGCTCCCTCGGTGCTCCCGCCTGCTCCCTCTCTGCTCCCCCTGCTCCCTCTGTGCTCCCCCCTTCTCCCTTGGTGCTCCCCCTGCTCCCTCGATGCTTCCTCTAAAGCAGCCTTGCTCCCTTTCCCGAACGGAAACGGCAATTCCTAATCCTAAGTTCGAGGTGTATATAATATATATATATATTTTGATGTTGACCTATGAACGGAAATGGAGTTAGCGACTTAACAGATGTACTTACAGTACCCCGTCTGGTTTTTGGTGATGGACTCGGTACTCACGACTTTTTTACTTTTGGTAGTCATAAGTAAAGCGAGTGTACGAAAGAGAACGACTTTCGACAAAGGTTTATGAGTGAAATCAATCTCCTTTCTTTACTCGGATTTTCAAGGAGGATTGAAGAATAAACCACTGTGGTACACACCCCGTCTATCTCGACCCCAAGATCCCCACTGGATTTACTTTCGGGACCCCTTTCCTCTACCCTCCCTCCCCACAAGTAGGGAAAGTAACCCACCTCCCAGGACCACGGCCACAATACACTCCCATAGCCCCGTGATCTTCTTCTTTAATATATTCCACCGGTTCGATACACTCTCGCTAATACCAGCACCGGTATAAAGGGGTGGATCTAGATGTTATAATTCATGGGGAGGGTTTTTTTTATGACCATCTGGGTTGGAGAGGTCATCGCGGGAGGGATAAGAATTGGTGAAGGGTGTAGTTGGCGGTGAGCGATGGGGAGGCGAACGGTAACACGCATGGGGAGATGGACAGTGGTGGTGAGATGGGATTGAGTGCTGGAGTGGGAGCAGGGTGCGGTTTGCAATGGTGGATTTGGGACGGGAAGCGTCGATGCTCACAGAAAGCAGATGAGATCGGTCTGAGCGTAAAGGCGGGGAAGGGCTGTAATTTAATCATGACACACTCGAGATGCGAAGTCTCGATATTTGAAAGGAAGCAGATAGATGATCTTAGACTGGGACAATGTAGGAGACAAAACCGTACTTATGTGTTCATTGGTGCGGGTGGAAAGAAAGCCATGCAGCGTGGCGGGACTAAAAAGAAATTCTCCGCATTTAAGATCGACGAACACGTTCCTTCTAGAATGAGGTACTTCTGTAGCCTGACGTCTTTAGAGACTGCGGAGATCAAAGCGGTCCTGACAGGGGACTCTTGTGCAACAACTGACGGCTACGACCCTACAGATAAGCTAGAATCTGCGGAAACCAGAAAGGCAATGCGGAGGACCCAGATGTAGCGTCTCTGCTGGGCCTTTTGGCTGAATCTTTCCAAAGCCAAGATGGCCAGGGTACCAGGGAGGCACTGAAGGTCTCGTATGGTGTTGGTAAAGGAGCGGTTGCTTTGTGGAATGATCGTAGAGGGTTCATTACGCAACTCGAAAGCAGATAAATCATCGGAGACCCAAATGGACATATGAAGGAGGACAAAGATGGAAAGATGAGGTAGTAGAATAGATTAAGTTTATCATACCAACCAGTGGAAAACCATGGAAAGTAGATAAATGTTGATTGGGGGAAGAGAGGGACGCATGTAGGGTTCCTTCTGCTGACCCGGTGCCAGAGGGCTCCCTTGGGCTTCTCGTGTCCCTTTCACAGCCGGGGATGGAAGGTCGGATACCTTGACCCCTCTCGTTCAAGAACATCGCCGCAAAGCCAAATCCGGCATTTGGGTCGTTTGCCTCGGCCAACTGAACCTCGAGCAGGGAACCCGGGATCAGGATAGGCTGGTAGCACGAGATCTGGAGGTTTGTCGAAATCGAAATGAGGCTCCACCCATCATCATGCATGATCAGCAACAGAGCTTGAGCAAGTCAGCTCAATAATAACAACGTGATATCAGGATCCGTGAACCATAACAACAGTAATCGAGAGGCCATCAGCCTGGCAGCCTGAACATGTCGACGCACGGCGTCATGCGGCCGCCCCCATGCTTCATATCGGGAGATGATGAGATGCGACATGATGATGAAACACAACTTACGTTGGACCCCCGTACCCTGAAACCGAGTACAGTATGATCGTCAGCTTACCCTACTAAAATACTTACGCCGTCTACTGGCGACTCTTTCACATTTAGCAAACCGACGATTGAATTCCAATCCTACGCAGTCTCAGACAATTGGCTGAACGTAGTCTAATCGTTTGGTCAAACATCGCCGGGTGAGGCTAATATGAGCCTCAAAAGCCACGCTGAAGCCACGGCTTCCGTAGCTGGGATGTCTTCCCAGCTTGCCGGCACCTGGATCTTCGAAAAGTTTGAATAACAGTGGATTTGCTGTGGGGATCTGGAGACTGGCTTCCTTCGATGATGCAACGTGAATTTATCGTTATATCTGTATCTTCTGCGTATTCTCGGACCGAAGGAAAGCGCGTCCTTCGATGGAAAGCCTGAGGCCTCCCATCAGTCACGAATGGCGGTGTCAATGCAGTGATTAAGATC
>JAABUV010000687.1_pt1 | contig 51309 bp, 54 predicted proteins | sample 5559971 | NCBI WGS metagenome assembly JAABUV01 (sample SAMN10711881, study PRJNA513362) | rock metagenome | isolation source: Antarctica rocks | place: Antarctica: Victoria Land, Knobhead nord | collected 2015-12-19 | reverse complement strand
CGTGGCACGGTCCTGGGCATTAGCGTCGATGGACGCCACACCCGCGTGATCGTGCGGGGACTGGGCCGCCCGGTCGCCGCCGCGCTCGACGCGCACGGCGATATCCTGGTCCCCGACGAGCATCTGGGGACCCTTGTGGTTATCTCCCCGCAAGGGACGATCCATGACGAGGGCACGCTGTCCACGCCCGACGATGTCGCCATCGCCCCGACGGGCCGCGTGTGGATCACCACGCTCGGCGATGGCGGACTCTGGACGATCGACCCAGGCGCAAGCACGCCGTATCGCGTGCTCACGGGACTGTCCAACCCGCAGGGACTCACCCTCGACCGTTGCGGCGATCCCATCGTCGTCGACCAGGCGACCGCCCGTATCGTGCGCTGGCTGCTCACCCCGACTGCGGCGCGCTGTCCTTTCTAGCCGAAAACCCTTTATCTTTTATCGATCAGGCGCACCAGCTCTTGCTCGCTCAACGCGCCGAACATGACCAGCTTGGCGATAGGCATGTCGGCCACGAACGACTCCGTCACATCAGCGCTATCGACCTCCTCGGTAGGCGGCGCGGCCGCGGCCCCGAAGAACTGCCGCTGCATGGCGTCGATCACCGGCCGCAAGCGGGCGCGAGCGGCCGGCTGGGCCAGCCAGTCCCGCAGCGGGCTCAGACGGTCCAGGCGCGCTGGCTCGGCGTGGGACGCCTCTAGCGTCACGCTCTCGCATAGGCGGATGTCGCGCGACGACGCGCCGGCGAGGAGGTCGAAGACGCCGCCCGCGATCGTCCACGCTCCAATGCGCGGGTCGTAGACGGCAAAGTCGCGTTGGCCCAGCCGGAAGCTGACCGTCGTTTCTTCGCCTGGCCCGAGCGCCACCTTCGCGAACGCCTTGAGTTCCTTGTCGGGGCGCGGTAGCGGCGGCCGCTGCTCGCGCACGTAGAGCTGTACCACCTCTCGACCGGCGCGTGTCCCCGTGTTCCTCACTTTGAGCGCCACCATGACTTCCCCCGCGCCCGCGTCCCCAAGCTTGTCCACCGCCAGATCGCTGTACGCGAACGAGGTGTATGATAGGCCATGGCCGAAGGGGAAGAGCGGGTCGATGCGCCGCGCGTCGTACCAGCGGTACCCGGTGTAGAGGCCCTCGGTGAAAGGAACGCGGCCGGTCCCGTCGTCGGGGAAGCTCAGGTAGGCGGGCGTATCCTCGATCCGGGCGGGGAAGGTCTCCGCCAGCTTTCCAGACGGGTTGACGCGCCCCAGCAAGACATCGGCGATCGCTCCGCCGCCCGCCTGACCGCCCAACCATCCCTCGACGATGGCGGGCGCCCGCTCGGCCCACGGCAGGGCCACCGCGCTGCCGTTGAGCAGCGCCACAATCGTGCGCGGCTGCGCCTCCAGCACCGCCTCCACGAGCGCGTTGTGCCCCGGCGGCAGATCGATGTGCGTGCGGTCGGCTCCCTCCTCTTCGTACGAGCCGGGCAACCCGACGACCACGACGGCCACCGTGGCCCGTCGGGCGGCCGCCTGAGCTTCTTCCAACAGTGCGGGATCGTCCGTGCCGTCCGTCCCCAGCTTGTATCCAGGCGCGTACGTGACCTTACCCGCCGCCCCGATCAGGCGGACCAGTTCGCCGTGGATGGTCTCCACCGGCCGCGCGGGCATGACCCGCGAACTGCCGGCACCCTGGTAGCGCGGCTCCGTGGCGAAGGCGCCGAGCAGCGCCACCTCCGCCAGCATGTCGCCCTCCAGCGGCAACAGCGCGCCCTCGTTCTTGAGCAGGACGACGCTCTCGCCGGCAGCGCGCCGCGCGAGGCGATGGTGGGCGTCCAGGTCGGCCGAGGTATCGGGCCTCCGCGCGGCGTTCGCCTTGAGGATGAACGTGAGTAGAGGGCGCACGATCGCATCGAGACGGTCCTCGGCCAGCCGGCCTTCTTGCACCGCCGCGACGATGGCGGGCGCCGTCGGCGCCGCGGGCATCTGGAGGTGCAGGCCCGCCGCGATCCCCGCCGCGCGGTCGTTGACGGCAAACCAATCCGACATGACGATGCCGCGGTAGCCCCACTCTTTCTCAACGATGTCGCGCAGCAGGCGCGCGTTCTCGGCGCAATAGGTCCCGTTGAGCCGATTGTAGGCCGCCATGAGCGTCCACGGGTCGGCTTTGGCGATGGCGATCTCGAACGGCCGCAGGTAGAGTTCGCGCAAAGCGCGCTCGTCCACCACCGAGTCGGTGATCATGCGGTCCGTTTCGCTCTCGTTGGCCACCAGATGCTTGAGCGAGGCGCCCACGCCGCGCTCCTGCAAGCCGGTGATGAAGGCCGCGGCCAGCTCGCCGGAGAGGACGGGGTCCTCGGAGAAATACTCGAAGTTACGCCCGCATAGGGGCGAGCGCTTGAGGTTGACGCCGGGCCCCAGGAGTACCTGCACCCCTTCCGCCTGCGCCTCGGTCGCGATCGCTCCCGCGACCGCGCGCGCCAGGTCGACGTCCCAGGACGCGCCCAGGGCCGACTCGGTGGGGAAGCACGTTGCCGGTACGCTGGTCCCCAGGCCAATCTCCATCCCGCCGCGCGCCTTGCGCAGGCCGGTCGGCCCGTCGGACAGCCAGATCGAAGGGATGCCGAGCCGCTCGATCGGCTCCGTCGTCCAGACATCACGCCCGACCGTGAGCGCCGCCTTCTCCACGAGCGTCATCTGGGCGAGTAACGCCTCGACGCGCGCGTCGGCGTGCGCGTCCGCGCCGCTCACTGTTGTGCGGTCTTCAGCCGTATCCGTCATCGTCTCCACCCCTCCCATCTGGCTAGCCGGGATATGCGCTGTTACACGAATCTTAACCTATAGCTGCTGGTCGTCTCCCACATTGTCCAAAATCTCGGGGTTGGTAGACAGAATTGCCTCGGTGGTCGCCCATACCGTCGGCAGGAATTGGATGACCGACGTGGCCCGCGTGAGCAGGTCGCCGGTTGAGGTAATACCGAGATCGGCGAGGATGTCGTCGAATGCTGGAGCGAGGGCGCATTGCACGTCCCATGGGGCGTCTACGGCCAGGATCTTATGACAGCGCGCGAAGGTCGCGACGATCCAGAAGATCGCTTCACGATGGCGCCCAGCCCGGATGAGGTCACGGCTCCCGTCTATCGCGATCGGCCGCGCTTGAGGAGTGATATCGGAACTAAAGAAGAATGGGGTTTTGGCCGCGGCCGCTGCCGTATCGAACGTGCGGACAAGGGCGAGGAGATGATGGTCGACGCGCTGGGGCGTCAGCTCCGCGCAGCCAAGCAGGTGGAGCAGATCCTGGTACAGGCTGGCATGCTCGTACTCGACAAGCACATCGCGGGCGGCTAGGTAGCGGAGCCGCACGGTCGGGTTGCGGAGCGCAGCCACGAGGAGGACGTGGGTAGTCACACCGGTCGGAAACAGCCACGCCGTCACTTGGTCATGCCAGGGCGCCGAGGTGTCGATGCTCCGTAGACCATGTTCGGCCTTCTGTCGCGCGTTCTCGCATCTACGACGCACCCACACCCGTTCGGCAAAGAGGCGGGACACATTGACCTGTAGTCCGCGCAAATTTCCGGTTGGGTCGGCAATGATGGTGTCCACGCGGAAGCTACCGGCCAAGTGATACGACGCCAAGACGTCATGAACTGACGCGATCTGGCGCCAGGGCAGATACGTGACCTCCAGCAACGCGCCGCAGTGCACAAACTTCCCCAGTTTGAGTGACGGCTTGGCTTGTGAGGTAACGACCACAACATCGACATCGGAGCCGGTCGGCAGCTCCGCTTCCGCGGGCAACCCTACGGTTGAGCCACTGAAATACGCGCCCCGAAACCCGTCCTGCCGGCGGCCATGCCGCATGACCCAATCAACCGCTGCCTCGCGCGCAGCCCCCACTTTCATAAGCATCATTCTCCACGAATCGACGACCCATCGCAAGCGCCATTTCTTGCTCCCGATCCTCACGATAGCGCTGTGTGCGACGATCCGCAGGGTCAAGGTGGAAGAGTTCGGCAAGGCTAAGAGGGGCTGATTCGAGATTCACGCCACGCGATAGACGACACCGGCCAGGTCGTCGGAAACGAGCAGGCTGCCATCGCTGGCGACGAGGGCGCCGACGGGACGTCCCCATATCACGCTCCCGCTCAACCAGCCTGTTATCAGATCCCGCGGCGCGCCGGCGCTCGCCCCGCTCACGGGGATGTAGACCACTTTGTAGCCCGTCAATTGGGACCGATACGCCGAGCCGTGGTAGGCCACCACAAGCCCGCCGCGGTAGGGCGCCGGCAGGAGCGCGCCCGTCGCGAACGCGGCGCCGAGCGGGGCCGAATGGGCCGGCAACGCGACCGCTGGGGCGATCGTGCGCGTGCAGTATCCAGCGGCGGACGCCACCGTGGGATCGACCCGGCCGTCGTCATAGCAGTAGGGCCAGCCGTAGTTCCCGCCCTGGCGGATGATATTGACCTCGTCCGGCGGGATGTTGTCCCCTAAGCTGTCCTCGCCGTTGTCCGTCGCCCACAGGCGGCCTGTCCCCGGCTGCCAGGCCAACCCCACGGCGTTGCGCAGGCCGCGCGCGTAGACCTGCCCGCCCGACCCATCCGCTCCGTAGCGCATAATGACGGCGCGGGTGGGGGCGTCGACGCACTCGTTGCACGACGAGCCGACCGACACGTAGAGCCCTCCGTCGGGGCCAAAGGCCACCGTGCGCGTCACGTGGCGGCCGCCGGTCGGGAGGCCGGAGACGACCGTGCGCGCGTCACCCAGGCGTACCGCCGTGGGGTCGTAGCTGTAGCTGGTGACCCGGCCTTCCTCGGCCACATAGAGGCGTCCGCCATGATAGGCGACGCCGTGCGGCACGGTCAGCCCCGACAGCAGGGTGACGACGCGCGTGGCGCGCGTCCCGCCGGACCGATTGAGGAGGACGGAGACCGTGCCGGCGGTCCAACTGCCGGCGAAGACGTCGCCGCGTGGGCCGAGCGCCATGAAGCGGGCGGAGGGCAGCCCCGTGGCATACAGCGTGACATGCAGGCCGGCGGGCGTCACGAGGGTATGGCGGCTCCCGTTCGGGAGCGTGATGGTGGAGACCTGCGTCACCCCGACCGTTGGGCGCGCGGGTAAGCTCGCGCGGGCGCCGGCGAGGGATGCCGGCAGGGACGCGAGCACGGCGGCAAGCACGATGGGTCCAATAGTCCTATACATCGACGACCTCCAGGATAGACGCTTCTACACGAATCCTATTTTTAAGTATCACCCCTTTCGCTTCAAGCCGTGTGCGTCCCTGTGGCGCGGCGCACGACGGGGGCGACCTGGGCGCCGAGCAACTCGATGGCGTGCAGGATGTCGTGATGGGACATCGCGCCAACGCTCATCTGGATCAGAAAGCGCTGATGCCCGAAGATCTCGTGCTGGGCGAGGATCTTCTCGCTGACCTCCTGGGGGCTACCCACGACGAGCGCGCCCCGCGGCGCCCGTAGGGCGTCGAAGTCGCGGCGGCTGATCCCCGACCAGCCGCGCTCCCGCCCCAGCTTGTTCATCATGGACGCGTAGGAAGGGAAGAACTCATCCCCGGCCCGTTGCGAGGTGTCCGCGACGTAGCCGATCGAGTTGATGCTCACCGGCAGCCGCGCCGCGTCATGCCCCGCGCGCCGCGCCGCCTCACGGTAGATCTCGACGAACGGCGCGAAGCGGGCGGGCTCGCCCCCGATAATGGCCAGCGCCATTGGCAGCCCGAGCGTGCCCGCCCGGACGGCCGATGGGGGGTTGCCGCCGACGGCGACCCACACCGGGAGCGGGTCCTGGAGGGGGCGGGGATATACCCCGAGTCCGTCCAGCGCAGGCCGACTCCGGCCCGACCAGGTGACGCGCTCGTTATCGCGCAGCCGCAGCAACAACGCGAGCTTCTCGGTGAACAACTCGTCGTAGTCGGCGAGGTCGTAGCCAAAAAGCGGGAAGGATTCGATGAACGAGCCGCGGCCGGCCATGATCTCCGCGCGCCCTCCCGAGAGCAGGTCGAGCGTGGCGAAATCCTGGAACACGCGGACCGGGTCGTCCGAACTGAGCACGGTGACCGCACTGGTCAAGCGGATGTTCGTCGTGCGCATCGCGGCGGCCGCGAGCACGATAGCCGGCGCCGAGACCGCGAAGTCGGCGCGGTGGTGCTCGCCGACGCCGAAGACGTCTAGGCCAGCCTGGTCGGCGAGCTCGATCTCCTCCATGAGATCGCGCAGACGCTGCGCGGGGCCGCTAACGCGCCCCGTCCGCGGGTCGGGCATCACGTCCGCGAAGGTATAGACGCCAAGTTCCATGATCACCCCTTGTCGACGATAGCTTCAGGGCGCCTGGGGCTCGTGAGCCGGCGTACGCTCGTAGCCGGTGATGGCCCAGAGGATCCACAAGCAGAAGCATACCCCAATACTCGCGTACGCGTTCCAAAACGCCAAGGCCGTCGCCCCTGCATAAACGGGGAACGCCGTCAGGAAGCTCCTGGTCAACACGTCCACGCGCGCCTGGGGGACATGCGGGTGGAGCAGACGGCGCTCGTGGGCGATCGACCGCCATAGCAGGTTGAAGGCGATGTTGACGACGGCGAACCCGCCCGCGTAGACGGCGCAGGCCGTCGGCGCGGCGGGCGTGACCAGGTAGCGCGCGACCAAGGCGGTCGCGAACGGCACGGCTGTCACCAGCAGGAGCAGGAACCCATTGGCGAACATGAACAGCGTATCGGACCGCCGCACGAGCTTGAAGAGGGCGTGATGGTTGACCCACATGATCAGGATCGTGCCAAAACTCGTAACGAAGGCCAAATATGACGGCCACTCCCTGCCCAAAGCCGCGGTCAACACCGCCGGGGTCTCTGACCTCGACGGCAGATCCGGCACGACCAGATTGAGGACAAGGAGCGTGATCGCGACGGCAAACACGCCGTCGCTGAAGGCTTCCAGCCGCCCCGTTTCCTTCTCCGTGGGCGCCGCACGCCGCTCACTCTCTGCCATCATAGGGCAAACACCTTTACAATAGAACTGGCTAGCGCTCCAGCGCCGCGCGATCCCAGCCCGCGCGGTCCGCCGCCGCCTCGTACGTGCTCTGCAGGAAGTCGAGCACGAGCGCGTCCGGGTCGTCCGCCGCGCGCACCTCCGCATAGTCCAACAAGAATTCGCCGAGCGCGGCGTTGTATCCCGCCGACGCCGGGCGGATTGCCGCCTCCTTGAGATCTGGGGGCTCCGGCGCCGCGTAGGCGTAGAACGCCGCCTCTTGGCCGGCGGCGCCGGGCCAGAAGCCGCAACTGATGACCTCGTGCGAGTAGGCCTCGCGCGTAACGTGATCGGCCCCCGCCCGCTCCGGCGCGCGTCGTCCCGAGAAGCGGGTGACGGTCAGGTCGAAGCTGCCCCAGAAGAAATGAACGGGACTGCACTTGCCGATGAAGCGGGCGCGGAACGCCTTGAACAGGCGGTCCGCCTGCACCAGGATGCGCCAGAAGCGGTGGGCCTGCTCCGCGTCGTAGGAGGCGTGGACCGTATCCTCGTCGAAGCGAATGGGGTCGGCCAGCTCCTGCGGCAGCGGGTTGATCGCGACGTCGATGTCGAGCGCGTGGAGCGCGCCCATGAACGCGCCGTAGAAGTCCGCGACCGAGCGCGGGTACAACCCCAGCGCCTTGACGCCGCCGTCGCTGGTCTGGATGAGCAGGGTGTGGTCGATAAAATCGAAGCTGACCTCGAAGGTCCGCACGCCGTAGGGGATGGGCGAAGTGGTCAGGCCGCGCGCGGTCAGATAGAGGGGGGAGGCCCACCAATGGTTGGTCGGCGCGCTGAGCGCGGTGCGCACCTTGCCGACGATCTGCGTCCATAGATGCAGGGTGTCGTAGGTGTCGCGCCAGGCGTCCAGCGGCAGCGCCGGCCATACGTCGCGGGCGTTGTCGGGCGGTGAGGCGTGTTGTGTATCCATGTCAGCGCTCCATCGGTCTGAAAACGTGAGTTGTCATAGAGAGAGGCAGGCGCGCCTAGCCGTTCAGATAGCGCGCCCGCTCGTCGGGCGGGACGAGGGTCGTGTCCTCGCCTATGGTATGTCTACGAAGGTTCCATCATGACCTGGTCGACGTAGCACCACAGCCAATCCTCGCCGGGCTGGAATGACTGGATGATGGGGTGCGTGGTCGCGTGGAAGTGTTTGGTGGCGTGCTTATTCTTGGACGAGTCGCAGCAACCGACGTGCCCGCAGATCAGGCACTCGCGCAGGTGGACCCAGGTGTCGCCCATCTTGAGGCACTCTTCGCAGCCCTGCGCGCTCGGCGTCACGTCCTGAATCTGGTCAAGGTGTGTACACGGTGCAGTCATGGTCTTATCCATCCTTAACTCTTTCGAACGAAACTATGCACGCGCATAGTTTCGTTCGAAACTATAACACACCGGAGTCTCTTTAGTCCAGCGCGAGGTCCAGCTTGCGCAGCAGGGTGAGGAGCGTGGCGCGCTCCGCGGCCGAGAGCGGCGCGAAGGCCGCCTCGACCTCCGCCTGGCGCGCCGGCAAGACCTCGGCGTAGAGGGCGCGCCCTCGTGGAGTCAGATGCAGGCAGTTCACGCGGCCCTCCCGGCAGCGTACTAGTAAGTCGTCGCGCTCCATCTTGTCAAGCAATTGGGACAGGTTGCCCTTTGTGATGAGCAGGCGCTCCGCCAACTCGCGCTGCGTCAGCCCCTCGGCCAGGCCGGTCTGCACTAGCACATCGAAATGGGCCACGCTGAGGTCCCAGCGGCGCAGTTGCACCGCCGCCGCGCGCTGCATCTTGGCGAAGACGCGCGCCAGCCGCATCCAGGCCAGGATCGACGTCCGCCGCTCGCGACTGTCCCCACTCAACGCCTTGCCCCGTATCTGTGCCATGCCCCAAGGTTTAGCACGAAACGATTATACCTGTCAACGGCGCCGTGCGGCCCGGCCCCGCGTCGTCGCGAAGAGCGCGGTCATGGGCGTGACGCCGGCCGCATCGCAGGTGTGCCGCAGGCAGCCCAGACCGAAGGCGTCTTGCACCGTCCTTAGCAGGGAGTAGTGGTTGTAGGGCGTGCTGTCGCGCAGGCCGCGCGGCCCGTGGTTGGTGATCACGATCGTGGCGATGTGGCCGCCGCCGGGCGTGGCGGCGCAACAGCCGGGCGGCGGGGAAGCGGCGTAGTCATCTTCGTCCCAGGTGACGACGATGGCGCTATTGCCCGTCGACCAAACCGGCGAGCCCTCGATCCGAGCGACGAGGCGGCCGACGTACGTGTCGCCGTCTTTGACCAGCGTCGCGTTGTCCGCGCACCTCGCCGTGCCGTGCATGTCGTGGCACTGATCGGGCGCGATGTAGCTGAAATTGGGGGTCGTGGCGACGCTCCGCAGGTCCATCGTGATCGCCGTGTCGGGGACGATCTTCCGCATCTCCGTCTGGCTGCCTCGCACGCTTTTGAAGTTCAGGAAGGGATCGTGCTTGGACGCGTACAGCGCGGCGCCGCTAGGGGGATACTGCGTGCCCTCGTAGCCAGGGTGAGGCAACGCCCCCTGGTAGGTCTTCCAACTGAGTCCGGCCGCGTCGAGTTGCGAGGCCAGGCTTGGTCCGTCGATCGTGTGGTTGACCCCGTTGGCGGTCGAGGAGAAGGGCGCGTCGTCCTGGATGCCGAAGTAGTCGCCGCCGATAGTCGCGACGTAGTTGGGCTCGCTGGGGTGGGTGACGCCGTAGGAGCGCGTAGCCAGGCCGTACGACCGCGCCAGGGCATTGATGCGCGGCGCGTTCGCATTGCCGATGATCTGGTCATAGTTACTGTTCTCCAGCATAATCACGAAGATATGGCGGTACGATGGGACGCCGGAGCCGGCGGCCAAGCGGTCGCGCGCGCTAGCGACAGCAGGGATGGCGACGCAGGCGACAAGGGCAGAAGAGGCGATGGCGCGTGTCAGTTGTCGTAGGGACATAGCGCGGACCTTCCTCTCCTGGGGTAACTTTTTATAAGGCTTTATTGTCATTGTACCGTGGCATGAGGTGCGGAGAGGACAGTGCTATACTTGGCACAGCACGCAGGCGTAGCAAATCGTTGACGAGATGGGAATAAGGGGTTGAGGACGATGGGTAATAAGGTATTGGTCACGGGCGCGACGGGCAAGGTGGGCTACGAGGTCGTCAAGGCATTGGCCATGGCGGGTGTGACCGTGAAGGCCGCCACTCGCCACCCCGCCACGGCCCCTGACTACGGAATACAGGGGGCGGTTGAGATCGTGCGCTTCGACTATGCCGACCCCCAGACGGTCACTGCTGCCCTCGCCGATGTCGACCGCCTGTTCCTGGTCACGCCGGAGGACGATGAGGTCGCCTACGGTAAGCGGCTCGTCGACGCGGCACAAGCGGCCGACGTCACGCACATCGTCAAGCTCTCGGCCCTGGGGGGTGGAGCAGGCTGAGACCTCTGGCCACCGGCAGGTTGAGCGCTACATCGAGGCTTCGCACCTTGCCTACACGCATCTGCGTCCCACCTGGTTCATGCAGAACTTCAACACCTTCGATGCCCAGAGCATCAAGGAGCACGACACGCTCTACCTGCCCGCTAGCGACGGGCGGGTCGGCTTCATCGACACGCGCGACATCGCCGCCGTGGCCGCGCTGGCCCTCACCCGCGAGGGCCATGCCAATACGGCCTATGCGCTCACTGGCCCCGCGCTGCTTGACCACGCCGAGGTGGCGGCGATCCTCTCGCAGACGCTGGGCCGCACGATCACCTACGCCAACCCGTCGGACGTGCAGTACCGTGCAGCGCTGTCATCCTATGGGATGCCACCGCGGATGGTCGAGGGCATGGCTGGCCTCTACGGCATGGTGCGCTCCGGTTCGTACGCCGTTCTCACGCCGGACGTCGAACGCCTACTGGGCCGGGCGCCCATGGCGTTCAGCCAGTACGCGCGCGACTACGCCGCCATCTGGCAGTAGGCGGCGCAGGGTGCGGACCCGCGCCCGCGGATAGGCGCGGTGCTGCTCGAAGGGCGCGGCCAGCCAGTCGTATTCGTCCATCGGTCGCATTCCTCCGTCGCCATCCGTTATAGTAGTGACGAACGAAACGTCGTCGATGTGACACTACGAGTCTAAAGAGTTCTGAAGGAGAAGGAGCCATGGCAGCCTACGCCCTGGTGGAGATCGAGGTCATCGACCCCGAAACGTACGCGCGCTACCGCGAGCTAGCGCCTGCGATTGTCGCCGCTTTTGGCGGCAAATACCTGATGCGCGGTGGCGCCACGGAGACGGTCGAAGGGACCTGGCAGCCCCAGCGTTTGGTGATCCTGGAGTTTCCCTCTATGGACAGACTTCACGCCTTCTATAACGCGCCCGAATATGCGGAAGCAAAAGCCCTGCGCCAGCGCTCAACCAAGAGCACAATGGTCTTCTGCGAGGGCAGCTAAAGGCCGTGTTCGGCTAGACAAAAGCCAGGGACGGCAATTGGTAAACCACGCAACTCTGCCGCACGCCTACGATGAGGTCGTCGCCTTCTTTGCTAGCGGTCCAACGCCTGAAGCTATCGCGAAGTTCCGGCTCTCGGACGAAACGGTGGCGCGCGGCAGCCACGTCAGCTCCGTCGCCCGTCCCAAGTTTGTGTAGTGGATGCGCACCAGACAGCGCGCTGCCCGGCGACCCAGTTCCACGGCCGACGTCTGGGGGGAAGCGTCAGCCCCGAGGTCCTGCTGGCAGATCAACGCGGGCCTCTCGCCGATCAGATCCAGCGTGTGGCTAAAAGGGACGCATTGGCCTTGGGCGGCAAGGAGAGTCAGCGCACGGCGCTCGATCAAACCCGCTTCTTTTGTAATGAGCGTTGTCGTTTCAGTCTCGTCGGCCTGAGTGCGAAAAGCAACCGCGTGCCGCTCCAGACGTGCGCTGGAATAGCCACGCTCGCTCTCCCGCAACGGCTGTGTGTCGAGCCCCACGATCCTGACGTCGAGCCGTATATATCGGCGAATAGTTTGGTCCAGGAGTTCTTCAAGCTCGTTCATCTCAGGTGACCATCGTAGTCTTTGACGTGGACGTGGGCAACGGACGCGCGCTCCCACAGCCAAGGCGCGGTATCAGTCCGGTCGGGATCACGGGTAAAGGCTCCCGTCGAGCAGAGCAGGTGGGGCTGCCCCGCCATCAGGCGTTGCGCTCCCCGAGCCCACGGATGCGGATGGCGGCGGCGTGCTGCGGGAAGCCCTCGAACTCGGCCAGGGCCAACGTGGTGTCGGCGATGCCCGCCAGCGCCTCGCGCGTGAGGTAGGCGATCGAGCTGCGCTTGCGGAAGCTGTGCGCGGTGATGCCCGAGCTGACGGCGGCGAAGCCGCCCGTCGGCAGCGTGGTCGGGATGCCCACGGCGAAGTTGGCCGCCGCGATGGGCGCGTTCTGCCCCACCAGGATCTCGCCGGCGTTCTCGATGCGCGTGGCCACGAACAGCGCGTCGCGCGTGGCCACCTGCATGTGCTCGGGGGCATATTCGTTGGTGAAGGCGATGGCCTCGTCGAGGTCGCGCGTGATAATCGCGCCGCCGTACACCGTCGTCGCCGACGTGGCGTAGGCGCGGCGCGGCTCCGGCAGCGCCGCCAACTGCGTCTCGACCTCGCGCCGCACGGCTTCGACCAGCGCGCGCGCGGGCGTGACCAGGATGGCGGCGGAGTCGTGGCCGTGCTCGGCCTCGTTGAGGAGGTCGGCCGCCACGAGCGTGGGGTCGGCGCTGTCGTCGGCCAAGATCAGCCCCTCGGACGGACCGTAGAGCATCGGGGCCTCCACCCCTTCGAGCTGGGCCAGGATCTTGGCCGCCTGCACCGCCGGCGAGCCGGGCCCGACGATCTTGCGCACGCGCCGGATCGTGGTCGTGCCCAGCGCGAGCGCGGCGATGCCGGACGGCCCGTTGGCGCGGTAGATCTCGCCGATACCGAGTTGATCGCACACGACCAACACGGCCTGGTCGGCCGCGCGTTCGCCGCCCTTGACGGGCGGCGTGACCACGACGACCTCGCGCACGCCCGCGACGACGGCCGGCGTGCCCATGTAGACCATGACCGAGGGGAACGAGCCTTTACCGGCCGGGATGTAGAGCCCGACGCGATCGATCGGGCTGCTCTTCTCACCCAGGATCATGCCGGGCGAGAGCTCTTCGAGCCACGCGCCCTCTCGCAGCAGGCGCTCGTTGTAGCGGCGCACGTTGTCGATGGAGGCGGCGATGGCGTCCTGCACCGCGCGCGGCACGGCGCGGCGCGCCACCGCGATCTCCTCGGGTGTGACGCACAGCTCCTCGGGTGTGAGGGAGACATCGTGGAAGCGCCGCAGGTAGTCCACGAGCGCGGCGTCGCCGTCGCGGCGCACGTCGTCGTAGATGGCGCGGATGCCGTCGATGTTCTGTTTGTTGAAGATGTCGGCGTTGGAGCGCGTACATACCACGCGGCGCTCCTCAAGAGTCATGGTGGCGTAATCGTAGACGCGCATGCTGTCTCCTTTTGTTTATCTTTCATGCTGTACAGGTGGCGTCCGGGCCGTACAGGTGGCGTCCGGGAACAGCGCATGGTTACAGGTCGGCGGGGAGGAGGGTGAACGAGCCGCCTTGCAACGGCGTGATGGGCCGGAAGTCGCGCTCATCGAAGGTCAGGAGTCGGTGTGTACGGTAGCGCTGGGCGAGCACGACGACCGAGAGGTCGGCGATCCCAAGATCAAGGCCGGCGTAGCGGTCATGGAGCGTAAGGGCCAGTCCATGCTCCTCCAAGGTCAGCCCTTCCACGCAGAAGCTACCCATGGCTAGATCTTGCAAGAAGCGCCGCCCGGCGGCGGGACCGCCGCGTTCGCGGACGAGGTAGTCGACCTCGGCGGTAACGGGAGCCGGAATAATGAGCGGACCGACCTCCTCTTTGAGGATCTGCCGGACAATGGAGCGGCGAGGATCGCGGACATTGCCCAGGGCGATGATGGGGGCCGCGTCGATGATGAGCGTCAGCTTCCGAATCCTCGCAGGAGTTCCTCCTCGGGGATGTCCGCCACTGAGGTCCCATCACCCTCCCAGGCGCCGTCGATCGCGAACGTCCGATTCGGCTTGCGTTGAGCATCATACGCGGCGATAGCGGAGCGTACAATCTCCGCCTGGCTGCGGCCTTCCATGTGCGCCAGGCGCCGTAATCGCGCGAGATCAGCGTCATCGAGGTAGATACTTGTCTTCTTCATGCTTGTAGGGTATCACGTAGGGCATGGGCGCGACAAGTGCGCCGTCTATTCAAATCCCTGGACATGGCCTAAGGAAGTGGTGGAAACGAGCGTACGCTAGTCACATTGGCTAAACAAACGCTACTATATAGAGAATAGCCGCCACATCAGGAAACGCGCGTGAGGTAGATAATCTACATGGCGACAGGAACATGGGCGGCGCTGTGGCGCGACCTGGCGGCCCTGCCCGAGTTCTATCGCGAGCGCCGTGCCAGCCCACAGGAGTTGGCGATGGCCGTGGCCGCGCCGATCCTGAGCGTCGCGCTGGCTACGACGCTCACGGCCGGTATCGCCGCCTTCCTCACGGCCGTGGCCCCACTGCTGACCCTGACCGGGCTGATCCCGCTGGCCGCCGTGACGGCCGCGGTCGGCTACCTCTATGCTCAGCGACTGCAATGGTCGGGCGTGCTCTGGCGCGAGTGGCTGGTACTGCTGGCGCCCTTCGTAATGCTGTGGCGGCTCGTCACGCTGTTCACGCTGGGGCGGCCAATCGCGGCCGCGCTCGGCTCCTGGCTGGCCCGCCCCGTGGACATCTTCGATGGCTCGTTCGTGCTGGGCGTGGCCGTGCTCGCACTGGCCTGGACGCAGGGCGTCGGCTACGGGCGCGACCTGGCCGCGCTGCACCCGCCCGACCTCGCGCCCGCCGCGCGTCCGGGTCCCGATAGTCCCCTGTACTGGACGGCCGACGAAACGCGGCGCGCCTCGTACGTCCCGCCGCCGACGGCCCTGCTGACGCGCTGGCTGCAGGGCGGCTTGCTACTGGTCATCCTGGGCGCGCTTGGCGCGGCGGGCGTGCGGCAGATCATGAACGGGCCGGCGCTGCTGCGCCTGGTGACGTTCGCCGCGCCGGACGAGTCGGTCCCGCTACCCAATATCTTGCTCTACATGCTGTGCGGGCTCATGCTGGCCGGTCTGGCGCAGCTGGGACGGCTGCGCGCGAACTGGACGATCGACGGCGTCGTGGTGACGCCGGGGCTGCCGCGGCGCGCGCTGCGCGCGCTGGGCCTGTTGGTGGCGGTGTCGCTGGGCCTGGCGCTCGTCCTGCCCACCCGCTACGCATTGGGGCTGGGCGATCTGCTGGGCATCGTCGTGGACGTCCTGGCGGCGATCACCGCCGCCATCTACGCGCTCATCGCCCTACTGCTGTCGCCGCTGGCCGCTCTCTTCGGGCACGACTCCGCCCCGCCGCGCCGCCCGGTGGTCCCGCCCCTGCCACCGCCCGCGCCGCCCGCGCCGCACGGCGGCGGGGACATACTGGGCTCGCTGCTTTTCTGGCTGGTGGCGTTGGCGGTCGTGGCCTACTGCGCCTACGCGCTGTCGCACAACGCTACAGGGCGCGTGCCGGCGCTCGGCATGGTCGGACGCCTGATGACGCGGGCGCTGGCCCTGTGCGGGCGTCTGGCGCGGCGGGCGTTCGGCCTGCTGCGGCGCGGCGCGGCCGGCGTGGCATTGGCCGTGCGACAGTTGACCCCGTTGGGCCGGGCGCGCGTGGGCTCCCTCAACCGGCGCATGCGCCACACACCGCTGCGCCGGCTAGGTCCACGCGAACGCGTCGCCTACCTCTACCTGTCTATCGAAGAACGCGCGCGGCGGCTGGGGCTGCCGCGCCGCACAGGGCAGACCGCCTCGGAGTACTCGCGCCAGTTGCGCCGGGAACTGCCCGATCTCGACCCCGACCTCACGGACCTGACCGACCTCTTCCTGGAGGCGCGCTACAGCCGGCGCCCCTTCGATGAGGAGCACGCCGCCGGCGCCCGAGCCCTGTGGCAGCGGGTGCGGGCGCGCCTGCGCGCCCGCCGCAAAAAAGGAGACCGCTTGTAAGCGGCGACAAGCGCCTCACTCTACCGCCTACCGCGCGCGATCTTCGGCGTCCAGGCGCGCCCGCTCGGACGCGGTCAGCCGCTCCTCGAACGTCCGCTCGATCCTGGTCAGGCGCTCCAGGAGCGATTGCTCGACCTCGCTCAGCTGCTCCCGTGACGTTTGCTCGACCTCGCTCACCCGCTCTTGGAGCGCGGCGACCTGCTCCCGCGCGGCTTGGTTGTCCCCTTGGAGCGCGGCGACCTGCTCCCGCGCGGCTTGGTTGTCCCCTTGGAGCGCGGCGACCTGCTCCCGCGCGGCTTGGTTGTCCCCTTGGAGCGCGGCGACCTGCTCCCGCGCGGCTTGATAGTCTTGCCGCACTTCGTCGCCCACACGAATCGGCGCGCCGGTCACCGGGTCGATCACCCGTAGGTAGGTCCCCGCCGATTCCCACGCGGTCCCCGACGCCCACGCCGGCCGCAATTCCGCCCCCAGCAACACGCTCCACACGCCCCCATTTGGGAGCAGCCGCGCCTCCTCCAGGGCCGCGCCCTCATCGCGCCGCACGAAGGCGCGCAGATGCGGGGGCGCCAGGGCTGTGGGGTTGTACACGTAGTACTCGCGCACGCCCAACTGCCCGTAGAGGGTCAGCTTGCCGCGCGGCGCCGTGCTCACATCTTGCCGCCATGTGCTTGGAGAGGCAATCTCGAACACGATGTCCGGCGCCTTGCCCTCCTTCCAGGTGAACCATGCGTCGCGGCTGCCCGGCTCCACGTCGAGGGCGGCATAGACGTCGGGCGAGAGGTTGTCGCGCTTATTATAGGGGTTGTAGTAGAGAAATTGGTTACCCCCGATAGCGGCGCGCGTCTGGCCTTGCCTCTCCAGCAGCTGGCGTAGCGCGTATTGTAGGCCGATCATCTGGATTTGGTTGATGAAGTTCTCGGCCATGGGCTTACCGTCGCTCGTGGGGAACGAGGAGAGGTCGACGTCGGCCGGCGCGAATGCCGCCGCTAGCTCCGGCGTCGTGGCGGCTGTCCTGTAGGCGCGCATAGCCATGGCTCATCATCCCTCCGCTGATAGATCCGTCTGGTCCTGATACGTGGAGTGTATCACCGCGACCGTGACTTCTCATGGACGGGGTTGAAGGGCGCCCCCGCTTGTGCGCTAGCGCGATACTTTCGGCGTGCGCAATCGGTTGAGGGCCGCGATGGCGCCGCTACCGATTGCGCCGTAAACCAGGATATGGCCGGCGATAGTCCCAGGACTATTGTGGAGGACCAAACCGCCCACGACATGACTTACCACAGCCCAAAACGCCCACGCGCTGATGATCAAAAGGATGCTTATCGCGGCGTAACGCACGTCTATACCCCTCCGCGCAACACGCCTATTCACGTCTTCTAATGGGCAGCGCGACAACGTTGCCGGCATCTTCAGGCTCGCTATCGAACTCCGGCTCCGGCTCGGAGGCGAACGTGTAGGTGTTCTTGCCCTCGCGCTTAGAGCGATACATGGCGTCATCGGCCGCGCGGATCAGCACGGCGGCGGCGTGGCTGTCGTCCGGGTAAACGCTGACGCCGATGTTCGCCGTGACCATGGCTTCACGTCCGCTTCCCTTCACGGGTATCCGCGCGCCGATAGCCTCGATGATCTTGCGCGCCACCACCGCCGCGGCCTCGCGCGCCCCGATATCGGGCAAGATGACCGTAAACTCGTCGCCGGACAGCCGCGCCACTGTGTCGCTCTCGCGCGTGCAGCGCGCCAGCCGCCGCCCTACCTCGCGCAGGAGTTCGTCGCCCGCTTCGTGGCCCAGCACGTCGTTGACTTGCTTGAACCCGTCCAGGTCGAGGAACAATAGGGCCACGCGCTGGCCGTAGCGACCTGCCTGGGCGAGGGTATGAGCCAGCCGGTCGGCGAAGAGCGCCCGGTTGGGCAGTCTGGTGAGCGAGTCGTGGTAGGCCAGGTAGGCCAGATCGTCCTCCACGCGCTGCCGCTCGATGGCATAGTGCAGCGTGCGCGCCAACAGATCTCCGTCCACCGTGCCCTTGACCAAATAGTTCTGCGCCCCCTCGCGCACGCCTTTGATCGCGAGCAACTCGTCGGCGTTCCCACTCATGACGACGATGGGCACATGGGGCACGGCGGCGCGCAGGCGCTTGACGCCTGTCAACCCCTGCTCATCGGGCAGCGAGAGGTCGAGCAGGATCACGTCGATACCGCCCAGGCGCGCGCGGTTGAGCGCCGCGCCGAGCCGCGTGACGTGCTCGACCGCGAAACTCGGCGCGGCGGCGGCGGCCAGGAGGTCATGCATGAGCCGCGGCTGTAGCAGGTCGTCCTCGACGAGCAGCACGGTCAGCGCCGTCATGCCCACGCCCCGACGACCGGCTGTCGCGCATGACGAAGGACGAACAGGATATTGACGGAGGTTGGCGCCATCGTACTTTCTCCATGGATACTGTCGCGAAAGGTCGCGGAAACGGCGTGCTGATCTACTAAGGTTCACGGTAGTACAGGATCCCGCGTGTAGGGTATAGGACGAAGGTACTTTCTTCCGTGTTAACGAGCCTCGACATGCACGTTCGCCCTATGGCGATAAGGTCAGGGGAACGGCAAGGTTCATTGTCCCGCGCCAATGTCCCCGTGGCGTGACGAGAACGACGCGCGCTACATATCTCCCGAACATAGGCAGGGCGAGGTTACCCCAATAGCGGCCGTTCCGTCCCCGCAGCGTCACGCGCACCGGCCGCATCGCCATACCGGGCATCACCACGTTCAACTCCAGCGTGCCCGGACCTACCGCGTCCACCCCCCGCGCCGCCCCACGTAACGTCAGATCCAGCGCGTTGACGCCGGGCAACGCGGGGTACAGCGCGCCGTGTATCCGCATCCCCCCATCCAACGTCGCGGCGACAGCCTGGTGGTGGCCGCGCACGACGAGTCCGGCCATGATCCCTGGCTGTACGGTCGCCGCGACCGCATGCCGCGACGCCACGATCCGCAGGCCAGCGCACACGGTCCCGAGAACCAGCAGCGCCCCGGCCAGCGCCCATAGAGGCGCCGTGCGCTTCCGTGCAATATGATAATGCGCCGCGTGTATCATCAAGAACCCTCCCAATCGGAAGTCGTGAGTCGGAAGTCGGAAGTCGTGAGTCGGATGAGCTATCGACCATTACATAGGCGAACAAATGCCCATCGTCCATACAATGCGCAACGCTTGACTCACGACTCACGACTCACGACTGTTGACTCACGACTATTTACTGCCCGGCCGGCAGCACCGTGATGACCCCATCCATCCCATGGTGGACCAGGCAGCCGTACGTGTAGACACCAGGTTTGGTGAAGGTCAGCGAAAAAGCGTGCGGCTTGGGCGCGATGAGCAGGCCCGAGTTGACGAAGCCCGTCCCGTCGTAGATCGCGCCGCCGGATGGGAAGATGACCCGCGGATTGTAGACAAGCGTGGGCGGGCCACTCTGATGAGGGACCGCCGTGATGAAGCTGTGACGCAATTGGGCGATCAGGGCCGGCGACCCAAAGGCTACCGTGTGAAAGCCGCCCGGCGACCAAACGACGGTGTCGCCCGCGTGGATAGTCAGGTCCTCCGGGAAGAAGGCGTCGGTGACCTCACGCGGCGTGCCGTTATCGTAGCCGCCCGTGATGTGATAGACATGGGCCGCCGCCGGTCGGGACACCACCTCGACCACACCGCTCATGCTTGTGGCTAGTGCGGCCGGATCGGTGTGGAAGAGGCAATAGTAGCGATAGGTCCCCGGTTTAGTGAAGGTCAGGCTCCAGGTCGACATGGGGCCGGCGCCCTTCCGTAGGAAGCCAGAGTGGGCGACGCCGGTCCCGTCGTAGGTCGTGCGCGACGAGGGGAAAGCGAACTGTGGGCCGACCGTGACCAGCGGCGGCCCATTCTTCTGAGGCGTAACGACCTGCAACTGCGCGGCGAGGGCTGTCAGGGCGGCAACCGAACCGAAAGCGACGTCGTGGGGCTCGAGCAGGCCGCCGGCGTGCCAACGGACGGTGTCGCCCACGTAGACCTTGACGATCTCAGGAGTGAAGGCGTTGGCGGCGTAGTCGTCGTCGCCATAGCCGGCGGTGACGTCGTAGGTCCGCGCGCTGGTAGGAGCCGGACTCGATAGCCTGCTGGGGTGATGGGCGGCGTAGGCGAAGCCGCCGCTGGCGCCGGCGACCACGAAGGCCGCGGCGGCGAGGGTCAACGGTGAACCGACACGAGTGAATGTGAGATCGCGCATGGTACCTCCTCGATTGGACCGACTACCTGATAGACGTGTGAATGCGTCTACTTGATAAACGTTGCCGTCCACGATTTTAGTATGTGCCGACGTGTCGGGGGCGGTATCGGGCGAATGGCGGAGGCGCCATCTCCGTCATAGTGCTGAGATAGCGTGTCCTCCGTCCGCTTTCACGATCGCGTGGCGCATCGTAAACAGCGACATAACACGAGGCAACGAGGCGCCGCGCGTGCTTTACTATCGCCGCTGATTGCGGTATGCTTGCGTAAAGGCTCGAGACAAAACTTTCCGCGCCACACGGGCCGAGCACGAAGGGGGACCGTCGTGAAGAGGGTGTATGCAGCCATAGCGCTGGCGCTGCTGATTGCCGGCTCATCCGGCTTTACCGGCGCGCGCCGCCTACACGCGTCGCAGGCCACCATGACCTTCTACTTTTGGGGCGGCACGACTGAGTACAACACCAACGTGGTTGCCACACAACAGGTGGCCCAGAAGCTCAACGTTTCCATCAGGAACATCGACGCGCAGGGCGACTACGAGGCCGGACTACTCGTCCGTATCGCCGCCCATGATGGGCCGGATCTCTTCTACGCGCCCGACTGGTGGATACCCTACCTGGCCTCCAAAGGCATCTTGCTGAACCTCGATCCCTACGTCGCCAAGGACCCCGCCTTCCACCGCAAGGACTACGTGCCTCAGGCGCTGCAAGGGCTGACGTACCATGGTCATCTGTACGGCTTGCCGCGCGGCTTCTCCGCGACGGTGCTCTACTACAACAAAGACATCTTCGACCAGATGCATGTGGCCTACCCCTCGGCCCACTGGACGCTCAACGACATGCTCAACGCGGCAAGACGGTTGACCACCAAGGACCACTGGGGGCTGATGCTACACGATGGACCCGGCGCCAACGACAAACCAAGTTTTTTCGATTTCTTGTGGAGCTTCGGCGCCGATTACATCAATAGCGCCGGTACCGGGTGCACGCTGACCAGTCCCGCGGCGCGGCGGGCGTTTCAGTGGGTGGTGGACCTGACCTACAAATACCATGTGCAGCCGGTAGCCGCGGATATCACGGCCAACGGCGGTTGGTCGGGCGCTCTCTTCACCAAGGGCAAGGTGGCGATGGTCCTGGGCGCGCAGCGCTGGTTCTATCTCTATGCCCCGCTGCTCGGCGGGTCGACGCCAGCCTTCCGCTGGGGCGTCCAGTTACCGCCCTTGGCCCTGGACGGCAAACACCGCTACGCCTATCCCGGCTACGCCGGCATCGGCGTCTGGTCGGGCACGCCGCGGCGCGACCTGGGCTACCAGATCGGCAAGGCCATCTCACAGGGACCAGGGCAGATCGCTATCGCCCGGGTCGGTATTGACCTCCCGGCCTACGAGCCTGTTTTGCACTCCAACGCGCCCTTCATCTCGCCGGACAAGCAAGCCGACACGATCTCCATCGCGGCGCTCGCGTACACCCGCATCCCCCACTACGTGGTAAACATGCAGCGCGTGCAGAGCGCGCTGGATAACGGCGCCCTGTCCAAGCTGTGGCTGAACAAGGATACGGTGGCCCATGCCACGCAGGCGGCCTGCGACGAGATCAATCCTTTGTTGAAGTGACGAGTGTTGAGTGTCTAGAACTAAACACTCAACACTCAACACTCTAACACGGGATCTTCACGCGGACGCGCGTGCCGTCGCCCACCGCGCTCGCGACGTCCAGCGTCCCAGACAGCCGAACCGCCCGTTCGCGCATCGTGTGCAGTCCCAGACGCCCCGGAAACGCGTCGTCCGGTTCGAAGCCCACGCCGTCGTCGCACACCTCCAGCGCCAGCCCCGCCGCGTTCCTATGCAGGCGCACCTCCACCCGCCGGGCGCGCGCGTGCTTCACCGTGTTGTGCAGCGCCTCCTGCGCGATGCGGTACAGCGCCTCTTTCACCGGGTACGGCGCCTCCGGCTCCTCGCCCGTCACCGCGTCGACCACGATGCCATAGCGGGCCCGCATGGACGCCGCTTGTTTCGCTATCGCGGCGACGAGGCCCTCGGACTCCAGGGACTCGGGCCGCAACTCGAAGATGAGGGCGCGCATTTCCGCCATGCCAGCCCCCGCTAGTTGGAGCACGTAGTCCAGGGGCGCGGCGGCCTGCGCGGGGTCGCGGTCGAGCAGGGTACGGGCGGTGCGGGCGCCCAGGGCGATGCCGTAGAGGGCCTGCGAGACCGAGTCGTGCAACTCGCGCGCCAGCCGCTGGCGCTCTTCGAGCGCCGCCAGGTCGCGCGCCCGCACCTGCAGCCGCGCGTTCTCCACCACCACCGCGACCTGGTCGGCGATGGTCGTCAGCAGACTCAGGTCCGAGGCGGAGGGCGGCGCGTCGGTCGCTGTGTAGCAGGCCAGGGCGCCGATCGTACGATCGCGCAGCCGCAGCGGCGCCGCCATGGTCCCGCCCCAGCCCGCGCCCTGGGCGAACGCGCGCAGCGCCTCATCACTATCCGGTATGTCGGCGACGCGGCGCCAGGCGGTCTCCCCGCTCCTGAGCGCTATCTCTGGAATGGTCCTGAAACCGCTACCCGCCGCCGTAGCCATCGCGGCGTTGGTGATCGCGGCGTAGTCCTCAGGCAGGCCGGTCCCGCCGTAGACGTTCGGCGTCGCGTCCTCTCCGTGCAGCACGATCGCCACTGCCGCGCCGCCGACCAGGCGACAGACGTGCGCGCCGAGCTCGTCGAGCGTCTGCTGCAGCGGGGACGCGGCCGTGAGCAGGCGCGCGATCTCGGCCAGGCCGCTCAACTCGCGCACACGCGCGCGCGCGGCCGTGTAGAGGCGTGCGTTGGCGTCCATGCGTTCGTCGAGCGCCCGCATCATGGCCCCGAACGAGCGGGCCAGTGAGGCCACCTCGTCGTCGCCATGCACCACCGCGGAGTGCGAGTCGTCAAAGGGCGCCGCTACTGCGGCGTGCAATTCGCCAAGGGGCGTCGCCACCGCGGCGTGCACGTCACCCAGGGATGTCGCCTCGCCGTGCGCCGATTCCGCGCCAGCCTGCGTCGCCACGTACGCGGCGGCGACCTCCAACTCCAGCAAGCGCGCCGTGAGCCGGCGGCCGATGCCGAACGCCAACGCCGAGCCGGCCACGGCCACGGCGGCGCCCAACGCCAGCAGCAGGAGCGAGAGCTGCGTGACCACATCGTAGAGCGGGTTAAGACGGCTGACGACCTCGACCGCCGCCACCGGCGGGCCGGCGGCCGCGGGCAGCGGCGTCAGGCCGGAGAGGACATCGCGCCCGTCCTCCTTACTATGAATAATCCCCGGGTTGTCGCCGCCGACGCGCGCCAGGACCGCCGGCGACGCGGGTCCTATGACCGGCAGCCCATTGTGGTCGAGGAGCGTCGTGCCGGTGCGTTGCGTCCCCGCGATTAGGTTCACGGTGGCGTTGAGCGCGTTACCGATCCGGCTCGCATAGCCGCTGTCGAACTGGCGGCCCACGACCACGGCGCCGATGACCCGCGCGCCGTCGTACAGCGGCACGGTGGCGCGCAGCGCGTACCCGCCGGCCGCCGCGCCCGGATGCATATCGGTATCGAGGGCCGGCGGCGGCTTCTGGCCCGCGAGCGCGGCGCGCACACTGGGCGCGGTGCGTCCGACGCCGCCGTAGACCAGGGGAGCATTCATGTTATACACCCCCGTCGGGTCCCCCAGGTACAGCAGCACGCGGCCATGCCCGTCGATCACGTCGAGCACGTTGACGTTAAGGCTGGTGTAGAGCAGCCCGAGACGATCCAGTAGCGCCTGCTTGTCGCCGCTCTTGGCGGCGGCGGCGACCGCGGGATCGGCCGCGACCAGCTCGGCGGCGCCCTGCAGGTCGTCGCCCTGGGAGGTCATATAGCCGGACACGCCGGCGAGGGTGCGTTGCAGGTCGAGCTCGGCGCGCATGGTCAGCGCCTGGCGCAGAAAAATGACCGCGACGACCACGCAGACGGCCACGCAAAGCGCCACGACACCGCTGATCGCCGCCGAGAGCCGCCAGCGCAGCGACGAGAGCAGGGGCGTGCGCGTGGCTTGCATCGTGTCTCACTCCTCACCGATACGCTCAGGGGAGACCAACCCGAGTTGGACAGCGTAGAGCGCGGCCTGTGTGCGGCTCTGCACGCCCAACTTGGACAGGATGTTGCTCACATGGGTCTTCACCGTTTTCTCGCCAATGTACAGGGCGGCCCCGATCTCTTTGTTGGCCTTGCCCCGCGCGAGCAAGCGCAGGACCTCGATCTCGCGCTCGGTCAGCGACTCAGGGCTCTCCGGCGCGCGCACCTCACGCATCAGCCGCGCGGCGGCCTGTGGCGAGAGTTGTACCTGCCCGGCCGCCGCCGCCTTGATCGCCCGGCACAGCTCGTCGGCCTGCGTATCCTTGAGCAGGTAGCCGATGGCGCCCGCGCGGACCGCGCCGGTCACCGCGGCGTCTTCGAGCACGCTAGTGAGCGCGAGCACCTCGATCTCGTGCGTCTCGCGCCGGATCGCGGCCGTCGCGGCGATGCCGTCCATCACCGGCATCAGGAGGTCCATCAGCACGACATCGGGCTGGAGGCGCCGCGCCAGCCGCAGCGCTTCCGCGCCGTCGGCGGCCTTGCCCACCACCTCCAGGTCAGGGTCGAGCGCCAAGAACATGCGCAATCCCTGGCGTACCACGCTGTGGTCGTCGGCGATCAAAATGCGGATCGTCATCTATACTCCGCCTTATATACCACTCACCCTGTCCTGGCTCGTCGTTGCTTGCCATTCTACCACAACCACGCGGGGGAACCCTATCCGTATCCGTCGAAAGGCGGAGAGCGTGCCTCCGCCTTTCGACGGATACGGGATCAGTCCTTCGTTTGATGCGTCAACGCAGCGCCGCCGTGTTTACTAGAGGGTAAGGTCAGATCGATGAGGGGACGATGATCAGAATCCTGCTGGTCGACGACCAACCGGCCGTGCGCCAGGGATTGCGGATGCAACTCGCGCTGGAGACCGATTGGTCGGTCATCGCGGAGGCGGACGACGGCGGCCCCGCGCTGGCGCTGACGGCGGCGCTGCGCCCCGACGTGGTGGTGATGGACGCGGAGATGCCGGGGATGGGCGGGATCGCGGTCTGCGCGGCGCTACGCGAACTCACTCCAGCGAGCGCGGTAGTGATCCTCACCTTCTATGATGACGCCGCGACGCGCCAGCGGGCGCTGGACGCGGGGGCGGCGGCGTTCGTGGGTAAAAGTGAGGGGGCCGAGGCGCTGACGGCGGCGATTCGCCGCGCCGCGGCGCGGACGCCGCCGGCCGGTAGGCATACCAAGGCGTAGCACGAGGAGGGGTTTATCATGGTAGCAATGCTAAGTGACGAGATTGCCGAGACCGTGGACACGTTCACCGCCGTCGCTATGACGTCCAATTCCTGGGGAACGAGCGGGGATGATAGCGTCGCCGTCTATCTGCGTGGCATCGGGCAGGCGCCGCTGCTCGACGCGGCGCAAGAGCGCGCCCTGGGCGCGGCGATCCAGGCCGGCCGCGCGGCGCGCGCATTGGAGGGATGGCAGGACAACGCGGAAACGATCGCGCGCGGCTACCGGGCCGAGCGTCTGCTGGCCGAGGCGAACTTGCGCCTCGTCGTGGCGGTAGCGCGGCGCTACACGGGGGGTGGGCTCGACCTCATCGACCTGGTGCAGGAGGGCAATATCGGCCTGTTGCGCGCGGTAGAGAGCTTCGACCCCGCACGCGGCTGCCGCTTCAGCACGTATGCCGTCTGGTGGATCAGGCAGGCCGTCTACCGGGCCGTAGTGAACGGAGGCCGCCTGGTCCGGTTGCCGGAACACGTTCGCGCGGCCCACGCCACCCTCGCCCGGACGGCGCAGCTCCTGCGCGCGTCGCTGGGCCGCGAGCCGGAGCGGGATGAAGTCGCCGCGGCGGCTGGGATGTCACCACGGCGCGTCGCCGAGTTGACGGCGTTCGCCGGCGTCGGGCGGGACCTCGTCAGCCTGGACCGGCCGGTGGGGGAGGATGGTGAGACCGTCCTCGGCGAACTTATTGCCGACGTGGCGACGCCCACGGCGGAGGACGAGATCGGAGCGCGGACGCGGTATGAGGACCTCCACGCGGCCTTGGGGCGTTTGAGCGAGCGGGAGCGGCGTGTCCTCATGTTACGGTTCGGCCTCACGGACGGCCGGGACCACACGCTGGATGAAGTGGGACAGGACCTCGGGGTAGCGCGCGAGCGAGCGCGCCAACTCGAGGTAACCGCGCTGCGCAAGCTGAGGTTCCTAGTTCGTGAAGGGGTCGTGACGCTCGACGCGCCGGGCCTGTAGCCTGTAGCCTGTAGCCTGTAGCCTGTAGCCTGTAGCCTGTAGCCTGTAGCCTGTAGCCTGGGACCACTCCGCCGAGGAGCCCCCGTGCCAGCCAGCCGTTTCACTTGTTGACAACATAGACGTATACGTTTAGAGTATTGGGTATGGTAAATGAAACCGTGAATAAGTGGGATAGCCTGCCCTATCAACGCATGGCATCTGTCCGTCGCCGAGAGCCTGACCTGGAGATACTTTTCGAGGACGGGTCACAGGTCGTCGTGCGTGCTCAACGTTTATTGCCATCGCGGATAGGCTCGGTCGATTGGGACACGCTTACGCACAACCCTTACGAGATTATCGTGCAAACGGCCGACGGGCCGTACGAAATACCGTGGGACACGGTTCGTGTGTTGAGCGATGAGGAGTTCAGCGCCCATCGCGCGGCGGCGGCGGAGGACGAAGCGCGACTAGTCGGTCAGCGCATCAGGGAACTTCGGACGAGTCGGGGCCTCAGCAGCAAGGAGTTAGCCGGGCGCGCGAGCATCACCCCGCAGAGCCTCTCGCGCATCGAACTCGGCCGCCACGATGTTGTGCTGACAACCTTAGAGCGCATCCTCGCCGCCATGGGTTGCTCGCTCAAAGATCTCGTCATTGATGCGCCGACGCCGGCCAGCTTCTGATAGACGCCTTCCTCGATGACCTTGCGCGCCACCACCGCTACGTCCTCGCGCGCCCCGATATCAGGCAAAATGATCGTGAACTCATCGCCGGATAGCCGCGCCACCGTGTCGCTCGCGCGCGTGCAACGCGCTAGTAGTCCGTCAAGCCTGGTTTGATCAGTTGGGCGAGTCGTACCCCCTGGGACCCCTCTGAGAAGTGGTCCCGGAGGCAACTGCTCAGAATTCGCTTGACAGACTACTAGTCGCCGCCCTACCCCGCACAGGAGTTTGGCTAGTAGATCTCCGGATGGCGCGGATGGACACGCAAGCGCTCGGCGCTGATGATGGCGCCGATGGCGTCGACGGCGTCGTCGAGCCGGCCGTCACGGTTGACGATGGCGTAGTCGTAGTGCGTGAGCGCGGCCATCTCTTTGTAGGCGTTGTCCACGCGCACCTCCAACTCCGCCTCCGACTCGGTGCGTCGCGCGCGCAACCGCGTCACCAACTCGTCGACCGAGGGCGGCGCCAGGAAGATGAACACGCCGTCGCGCGCGCGCGCGCGCACCTTCTCGGCCCCCTGCACGTCGATCTTAAGCAGCACGTCACGTCCCTCGGCCAGTTTCTCACGCACCTGCGCGATAGGCGGACCATATAGATTGCCGTAGACATTCGACCACTCGAGAAATCCATCGCGCGCGATCGTCTCCTCGAACTGCGCACGCGTGAGAAAAAAATAGTCGCGGCCGTCGACCTCGTTCTCCCGCCGCTCACGCGTCGTGGCCGTCACCACGTAGTAGATATCGAACCCGCGCTCCTTGAGGCGCGCGATGGCGACATCTTTGCCCACACCACTCGGCCCCGATAAGACAACCAGCAGGCCGCGACGCCCCTCTTCCGACATTATCCCTCCAACGCTATACACTTAATGTATTATGGCTTATGATTCCGTCACGACCGCCGCCGTCGCCGCCGAGTTGCAGGGGACGCTACTCCACGGCCGCGTCGACAAGGTGATCCAACCGTCCGCGTCCGCCGTGGCCCTGTTCATCCGCGCGGCCAGGGCCAACCACACGCTGCTGCTCTCGGCGCACCCCCAACAGGCGCGCGTGACCCTGACCGGCGAGCGGTTGGCCAAGGCGTTCGATGAACCCAGTTCGTTCGTCATGCTCCTGCGCAAATACCTCGAGGGCGCGGCGTTGCTCGACATCCGGCAGGTCGAACACGACCGTGTGCTGCGCCTAACGTTTGGGGCGCGCGCGACCTCCGTTACTATTATCGCCGAGGTGATGGGCAAGCACAGCAACATTATCCTCGTTGACGATCAGGATACCATTCTTGGCGCGCTCAAGCACATCACGCCCGCGATCAGCCGCTACCGCGTCGTGTTGCCGCGCCACCCCTACATCCCGCCCCCCGCGCAGACGCAGCCGGCGCCGCGCGACGGCGCGCCCAAGCTCGACCCTTTGAACCCCGCGACGACGGCCGGCACGTTGGCGCTGGCCCTCGCCGACCGCCCCGACGACACCTCACTGGCGACGGCCCTGCTCGACACGCTAGCGGGGATGAGCCCGCAACTGGCCAAAGAAGTCGTCTATCGGCTAGCCGGCGCGACCGATGCCGCCCTCGGCGCATGGCGCCCACGGCTCACGGAGGCGCTGGAACTCACGCGGGGACTGATGGCGCCGCAACGATGGGAGCCGAGCGTCACGCGGCGCGACGGCAAGCTGTTGGGTTGGGCGGCCTACCCGCTCTTGCAACACGGCGTCGCACCCGCGGTGTACCCCGCGGTATCCGCCGTCCTCGACGAGGTGTACCGCGAGACCGGCGACACCGAGAGCCACGACGCGCTGGGCTCCGTGCGCGACGGACTGCGGACCGCGCTCCTGTCTCACCGCGTCCGCCTCGACAAGAAGGCGCGGTCGTTGCGCGCGGGGCTGCGTCCGCGCGCGGAGATCGACGCGCTGCGCCACCAGGGCGAGATGGTGCTGGGCTACGCGCACGACATCGCGCCCGGCCAGCGTGAGTTGCGCCTCGACGACCCGCCCATGGTCGTCGCGCTCGACCCGACGCTGACGCCGCCGGAGAACGCGGCGACCCTCTTCGCGCGCTACCGCAAGATGCGCGACGCGCAAGAGAAGGTGCCGCCGTTGCTGGAAGAGGCCGAGGAGGACGTGCGGTTCCTCGACCAGGCGCTCTTATTTGTTGAGCAGGCCGACGCGCCAGGGGCGCTGAAAGAGATCCGGGACGACGTAGCGGCGGCTGGCTTCGCCCTGCCTGGCGCCAAGGGGGGCGAGGTCAAACCGGCCAAGGCGGCGAAGGGGCCGTCCGGCGCGAAGGGCAAGGGCGGCAAGTACCACCCCGGCGGCAAAGAAGCCCCGAAAAAGGGCGCCGCGCCGGCCCTACGCTTCACCACGCCAGAGGGGCTGGAGGTGCTGGTGGGCCGCAGCGCGCGGCAGAACGAGGTCGTGACCTTTGACCTCTCCGCCAGCGGTGATCTGTGGTTCCACGCGCGCGGCATGCCTGGCTCACATGTGGTGCTCAAGACGGGGGGACGCGCCCCGTCCGACGCGAGCGTCGAGGGCGCCGCGGCGCTGGCCGCCTACTATAGTCGGGGCCGCGGCGCCACGACCGTCCCCGTCGACGTCGTGCCCGCGCGCAACGTGCGCCGCGTCAAGGGCGGCAAGCCCGGCCTGGTGCGCATTAGCGGCGAAACGACGCTCAACGTGCGCCCGCGAGCGACGCTTGCCGATTAAAGCAGGCCGGTCATCCTTCACACCTGATCGTAAGTCTGCATAAACTCGTCTCTCGATATCCCTGCCTGCACGCAAATTGCCCTTAACGTTGAGCCTTTGATTCGCTGATGGTTAGGCAGCGTCAACGGAGTACGTGTCCCATCCAGGTTTTCGCGCGCCATCGCGATATGCTCTCGTTCGCGCACAACGCGAAAGCCCAGTAACCCAAATGCCGCGATGACTCGCGCTTTGGGCGCGTCCACCGGAAACTTCGTTGTCACACGGCTACCTTGGTATCTGTTATAAAAGCATCGAGGACAGGCGATTCTTCATCCAAGACCCCTTGCCCGAACGTTTCGATGTGGAATTGAATTGCTGAATTTACGTCGGCCAAGGCTTCTTCGTACGTGGAGCCCTCACCGACGACGATGCCTTGTAAGCCCAATGGATATGCGACATACCCCTCGGGGTGCTTCTCGACGACAATCTTGATCTGCCGCATAGTGGTTCCTTCCTTGGCGTGTTGGTTGATTATCGAAGTGCGATAATGCTATAGTACCTTAAACGCGACATCCTCCCCGCGCTCGGCGCCCGGCGCCCCTCCCACGACGTTTCGCACAACGTATAGGAGGTCTGCTCCATGTCCCGCCTTGCCGCGCGCCTCACCCGCTTCACGCGCCTCTTGTCCGCGCTCGCCCTGGTGTCCCTCGCCGTTGTCGGACCGCGTGACCACATCGCGTCGCCGATCTACCGCATGGACATCGCGTCGCCGATCTACCGCATGGACATCGCGTCGCCGATCTACCGCATGGACATCGCGTCGCCGATCTACCGCATGGACATCGCGTCGTCGTCTGGACCCTGCTTTCCCGCGCCCACGAACCCGTCGTCACCGTTGCGCATCCTGGAGCCGTCCGACGGAGCCGTCTTTTCGAAGACCGTCCCGCTCGCCGTGGCGGGGCCATCACTGACGACGACGAGCGTCCAGGTGTGCGCGAGCTACCTCTACCCAAGCGAGGACACGCTCGTCGTGCCCATTGACCCACCGACGCTGACGCCCGAGAACGCGTGGGCGTCGTCATGGGACGTGTCGGCTGTGCCAAATCAGGGCACGGTTCTATTGTCGTTTATCGCTACTGACCCGACGCTTGGGCGCTTTTTGGTCGGAACCGTCCATGTCGCCATCGACCACGTCCCGCCCGTCAGTGCGGCGGCGGTCCTCGGCCCCAACCAATACCTCTCGCCGGACGGGACGCTGTACGTGGCGGCGAGCACGCCTATCTCGCTCGCGGCCGCTGATCCGCCCCTCGACGACGGTTCCGCGGGGACGGGTGCGACTGTGCGCTATAGCCTCGACGGCGGCCCATCGCAGGCCTACGCGGCGCCCTTCACCCTCGGCGACGCCGCCAATGCCGCGCACACGATCGCGTACCAGGGGACGGACGGCGCCGGCAACGTAGAGGCGCCGCACACCCTCACCGTGACGCTCGATACGGCGCCGCCCGTGGTGACGCCGCTCATCACGGGGGCTGTCGCGCCCGACGGCGCGGCTTACGCTCCCGTCACGGTCGCGTTCAGCGCGACGGATAGCGGCAGCGGGCTCGCGAGCATGTCCTACGCCCTCGTCTCCGCCCCCACCCAGCCCTACACGATCGGCCAGCGCATCGTCATATCGACGACGACCACCCTCTACTATGCCGCCACCGACCGGGTTGGCAACTCGTTCCAAGACACCCTGCCCATTACTATCAGTACACCGACGCCCACAGCTGGGCCGCCACGGGGAGCACCCGATCCAGCGCCGCCGTACGCTACCGCGACGCATACACCCACCCCGACCCATACCCCGACCGACACGCATACGCCGACGGCGACGCATACCCCTACCGATACGCATACCCCTACCCCGACGCACACCTCTACCGATACGCGCGCTCCTACCGATACACACACGCCCACCGCGACGCATACGCCGACGGCGACGCACACCCCTACCGATACACACACGCCCACCGCGACGCGCACACCGCCTGATACGCGCGTGCCGGAGTCCACTCATACGCCCACCGCGACGCATACCCCGACCGACACGCATACGCCTACCCCGACCCATACACCCACCGCGACCCATACACCCATGTCGGTCCAATCATCAAGCGCCCATCGTACGACGGCGACGCGCGCGGCGGCGACACGAACGCCACGCCCGGCGGCGCCGTGGCCGCCCATCGACGGACCGCCGATCCTCAAACGCCTACCCTTGCCGAGTACGGTAGGCACGGCGCCCCCTGTCGAGGCGATTCACCTGCATCGCCTGCCGACGCCTATCACACACGCGCGCGCGGCCACGACGAAGACATGCGCCAAGTCACGCGCTTGCACGCGCGCGCATTCGCCGCCAAAGAGCCGTTCCCAACAAAGATCACGCGCATTCGTCCGTCCGCATGGCTCGGTACTGCCCTAGTAGCTTGTCAAGCGACGAATGACGCGTTGGTATTCACTGGGAGCGCCGCGGTCCCCGCGGCACATGGTCGAGGCCACGCCGCTTGGGATAGGCGACACACGCGCCCGCGACGGCCTGCCGCGGGGACCGCGGCGCTCCCAGTGGGAACGTGTACCGTCCATTCCAGCCCTGACGCACTATTAGCGTCCTAGCGTCGGGCTGATACATGGGCCGCTTGTAGGGAAAAGACCTGCGCGGGCACATCCGCGAGCGGGACGACCTCGTGCCGGAGGTCCTGGACCGTGACGGAGAAGGCGTTGCCTCCGTCGTCGGACACGCTCATCTCCAGCTTGCGGAAGGCGTAGGTCCGCGCATCAACGTACAGCGTCCCGCTGTACTGGCGCGGCGTTGCGGGCGTGTCTTGCAGGCCGCGCGGCCGCGTGTGGGAGACCTGGATCACGTCGACGAGCGACCCGTCGAGCGTCTGCTGCGGGAGGGCGCGGACGTCCTGATTGGCGTCGCGCTGCGCATCGATGACGAATTGGCGCAGGCTGTCCACGTCGAGTGGATCGGGGATAACAGGGGTGAGAGGTTTCGCAGCCGGGTTTTGTCTCGTGGTCGTTGTCGTCCCCGTCTTGGCGTCGTAGACCGTGAGCGTCCACCCGTCCTGGACGACATGCATGAGTAGCGCGCCGTGCGGGTCGGTGGCCTTGATGTCCTCATGCATGACTGTGCCGTCCACGTCGCGCTGGACCCAGGCGTCATACGTCGTGTCGGGGGCTAAGTCGGCGGCCGTGAGGCCAGCGGTCGCGACCCCAGGGGCCCAGGAGGTGTGAACCGCGAACACGTCATGCGTCGCCTGGCCTGGGTCGGACGCGGATAGGGCCGCCGCGGTGTGGCGCAGGATACTCTGCGCCGAGACCGGCGTCGGGGCCGGCCAGTGCAGGTAGGCGCCCAGGCCACCCAGGGTGAGCGCGAGGGCCGCCGCCACCGGGATAAGGCGCGGCCGCATCCCCACGCCCGCGTGCCGGCGGCGCGCTGTCGCGCGCGGCTGCCCGTACAGCGTGCGGGCCATGGCGGCGTCGAGGCGCGCAGCGTGCGGCGACGGCGTGGGGGCGCAGGCGCAGGCCGCGTCGAGCGCGGCGACGACGCGCGCGACGGCTAGGGGGCTGCCTGGACCGAGGAGGTCGGCGTACGTGTCCGCGTTGTCGTCATGGCGATTTCGGATCATGGTTCCACTCCTTCAAACTGTACGGCGAGCGCGCGTAGCGTCCGGGTGAGCCTCTTGTACGTCGCCGCCTCGCTCTTGCCGATCACCGCGGCGATCTCGCCGACGGTCAGACGGGCGACGAAGCGCAGCGCCAGCAGTTCGCGTTTGTCGGCGTCGAGCGCGTCGAACAGGGCGTGCAGGCGTTCCAGGTCCTCGCGTCGCAGCGCCGCGGCTAGCGGGTCGTCGACAGCAACGGGTTGCAACGCCCCTGGCAGGGCGTCCCACGCGACGGTCGGGCGCTGGCGGCGATGGAAGTTGGCGAGCGCGTTGCGGGCGATAACGAAGAGCCACGCTGCGAACGGGCCGCGTCCGGGGCGATACTGGCCGAGGGCCGCCACGGCCTGTGCGAAGATCTGCTGCGTGAGGTCAGCCGCGTCCTCGTCGGTCGCCGTGCGTGTGCGTACGTACCAGTAGACGCGATCCCGGTAACGCCGGTAGAGGGGCGCGAAGGCGGCCAAGTCCACGCACGCCGCCCGGATCGAGGCGTCCTCGTCCCCTGTCGCCGCACGCTCGCCCCCGTACGGTAGGGCTAGGCTGTCATGCATGCGCTCCACTGTCTTTCGTGTGTCCGGTGGCGGAGACCGTTTGTCCCGCGCAAAGGCGCCATCGCGATTGGCCTATATAAATACACACGAACTCAACAAAGTGGACATGAGGGCGCGACGCCAACTCGTCAGATCACGCTTGACGGATTATTGGTCATCGCCGAAGACCGTGCGCAGCAGGCGCGCGGCCTCGACATCGCGGTCCCAGTGGGTGAGGCCGTTGCGGTAGCGCAGCACGTAGTAGCCACAGCGTTCGTTAGGGCACAGCGAGAGGAGCGTCAACCCATCGGACAACGTTTCGCCGGTGGACAACCCGCTACTATCCTGCCACCCATAACGCCCCTCATCCGCGCCACGCCCGTACGCCGCAGTCCGTTCCCCGCCCCGCTCCTGGGCGCCGCGCTGGAAGCGCAGGCGCCACTGCTCCAGATCTTCAGCACAATAGGGGCACTCGTGGATATTCTGCATGTCTTCCTCCTAGTCGTGAGTCGTGAGTCGTAAGTCGTCAGTGGCGCCATAGGGCAAGCAATTGCGGCCTCATGGAATGGTACGTTTTACTCCCGACTTACGACTCACGACTTCGCAAGCCCGTGATGCCGACCGAGCCCGGCCCGAGGTGGACGCCGACGACCGGGCCGAGCATCATGATCGGGATATCTCTGGCGTATACCGACCGGACCATGGCCGCGAACTCGGCGGCCAACTCAGGGGCCGCTGTATGCATGATGTAGACCTGCTCGAACGGCGCGACGGCCTTGGCCATGGTGGCCATCTCTTGCAGCGCTTTCCCGCGCGTGCGTACGCGCTGCACCGGGACCACCTGCCCGTCGCGCAGCGAGATGATCGGCTTGATGTTGAGCATGGAGCCGACGAATGAACTGGCGCGGCCGATGCGGCCGCCGCGCTGCAGGTAGGTCAGCGTGTCGCACATCAAGAGCAACTCCAGGCGCGGTATCAGGGCCCGCACCGCCGCCTCGATCTCCGCCGGTGTCTTGCCCTCGCGCGCCAGGCGGACCGCGTCGACGACCAGGCTGCCCATAGCCATGGAGATGCCGTGCGAGTCGATCAGCGTGACGCGCGCCTCAGGGACGTTCCGCGCGGCCAGCGCGGCGCTATTGTAGGTACCGCTGAGCTCGGCGGCGAGCGTGATGGCGACGATCTCGTGACCCTCGGCCGCCAGCCGGCGGAACGCCTCCTCGAACAAACCCACCGATGGTTGCGCCGTGCGCGGGTGCGCGTGCTCGCTCCGCAGCATGCGATAGAGCGTGGCCGCGTCGATGTCGACGCCGTCCAGGTAGCTCTTATCGTCGAAGGTGATCGACAGCGGGACCACGGTCACGTCGAGGTCATGGGCCATCTCCGGCGTAAAGTCGACGGAACTATCGGTGACTATCTTGACCATCGTCCTCACTCCAGCGACATGATGTACGGGTAGTGCGGCTGGCCGCCGCTCACCACCTCGACCTCGAGCGCGCCGTAGCGCTCGCACGCCGTCGCGGCCAGCGCCTCCGCCCCTTGCGCGGTCACGTCGGCGCCATAGTAGATGGTCAGGATCTCGCCACCGGCCGCGCCCATCCTGTCCGTCAGGTCGAGCGCCACCGCGTCACGCTCCGCTCCGACGACGACGGCCTCGTCGTCGAGCAGGCCGAGCGCTTGGCCGGCCTGGACGGAGAGTCCATCGAGCTGGGCGTCGCGCACCGCGACCGTCACCTCGCCGGTGCGTACCGTCGACATAGCCTCCGTCATCGCCGCTACGTTTGTCGCGAGGTCGGCGTCGGCCGAATAGACGACGAGCGCGGCCATACCCTGCGGCAGGGTACGCGCCGGCACAATCGTGACCCTCTTGCGCGTCAGGCCGCACGCCTGCTCGGCGGCGAGCCGCACGTTGCCGTTGTTAGGGAGCAGGATCACGTCCTGCTGCGGCAACTCGTCGATCGCCGCGAGCAGCTCTTGCGTACTAGGGTTCATCGTCTGGCCGCCGGATACCACGAGGTCGGCCCCGAGCGAGCGGAAAATCTCCGCCAGCCCCTCGCCCGGCGCTACCGCGACGATGCCCACGAGCCCCGGTTCGCGTCCCTGTTGATAGGGCGTGGCCGGGGTGGGCGGGGTGGACACCCCGCCCACCGGCTGCCCCTGTTCGCGCGCGTCGTGCGCGTCGCGCGTGCCGGCCGTGGCGACGAACGCGTCGTGCTGCGCCTGCATGTTGTCGATCTTGATCTTATGCAATTGTCCGAGCGGCGCGACGTAGGAGAGCACGCGGCCGGGGTCTTCCGTGTGGACGTGGACGCGCACCAAGGTGGGCTCGCCGACGACAAGGAGCGAGGTACCTATGCTGGCGATGCGCTCGCGAATGGCCGCGAGTTCCAGGTCCGCCCCCGTGATGACGAACTCGGTGCAGTAGCCGTAGTCCTCGCCATGCTCGACCTGCACCATGTGTAGCGGCGCGCTGTCCGCCATGTGTAGCAGCGCGCTGTCAGCCGTCGCCGCTTTGCCCTCTACGTGTGTCGATTGGCCGTGCAGGTAGCGCGCGAAACCTTCCAGGATCAGCATGTAGCCCTGCGCCCCGGCGTCGACCACGCCGGCTTGCTCGAGCAGCGGCATCTGCGCGGTCGTGCGCGCGACGGCGGCGCGCGCTTCGGCCAGCGTCGCGTCGAGCACGGCCAGAGGGTTGTCCTCGCGCGTCGCGCTATCGGTCGCGGTCCGCGCCGCGGCCGCGGCCACGGTCAGAATCGTGCCCTCGACCGGCTTCATCACGGCGCGCCCGGCCGTCTCGGCGGCGGCCGTCAGGGCCGCGGCCAGCGTGGCGGCGTCGAGCGCCGCCGCGTCATGGACGGCGCGCGCGAAGCCACGCAGGAGCTGCGACAGGATAACACCCGAGTTGCCGCGGGCGCCCATCAACGCGCCGTAGGCCGCGCGCTCCGCCACCTTGCCGACGCGGTCGCCGCCCGATTCGCGGGCCTCACGCAGGGCCGCGTTGAGCGTCATGCTCATATTCGTGCCGGTATCGCCGTCGGGGACAGGGAAGACGTTGAGCGCGTCGACGGCGGCGCGGTGGCCGTCGAGCCACGCCGCGGCCGCCTCCAACGCGGCCAGGAGGCGTCGCCCATCGCAGCCGGATGCCCTCATCGCATGCTCCTTACTAGTCGATAGTCGATGGTCGATGGTCGATGGTCGATGGTCGATGGTCGATGGTCGATGGTCGATGGTCGATGGTCGATAGTAAGTCCTACTATCGACTATCGACTAACTAGTGATGCGCAGCCCCTGCACATTGACGTTGACCTGCACCGCCACGTCGCCCAGGGTTCGCCGGACCGCGGCGCCGACGCCCGTAATTATATTGTGCGCCACTTCGGAGATACGGGTGCCATATTCGACGACAACATAGACATCGATGGTCACCGTTTCGGCATCCATCGCCACGACGATGCCGCGGTCATACTTGCCCTCGTCGAGCACCTCGGCGCGCCCGTTCTTGGTGCGCTTGCCGGCGATCCCGACGACACCGTAACACTCCAGGATCGCCGCGGCGGCGGTCGCGCCGATAGCGGCGGGCGCGACCCTGATGCGGCCGCTCGCCCGGCCTAGCTCAATGCTGTTGTCGCTCATAACCATGCATTATAAGCGATCAGCCGTCAGCAATCAGCCGTCAGCTAAAAGTGCGCGGCATAACGCTCTTGAGAACGCGAGCGCTCGCTGCCGCTATACGCTTTTGAGCAGACGCCAGCGATCCCGTGCTTGCTTGTGCGCGACATCCTCGAACGCCTCCATCATCTGATAGCCGACGGCTGATCGCTGATTGCTGACCGCTGATCGCTGATCGCTGCCTCCTGCGCCGCGAACAGTTCATTGATACCCTGCTCGGCCAGGCCCAGCAGATCGAGCAGCCGATCAAGCGAGAAAGGCTGCTTCTCGGCCGTCCCCTGCACTTCGACAAACTCGCCGCCGTCCGTCATAACGACATTAAAATCGACCTCGGCGCGCGAATCTTCGTTGTAGGCCAGGTCAAGCAGCGGCACGCCGTCGACGATGCCCACGCTGACCGCCGCGACGCGCGTGCGCAGCGGCGAGCTCTTAAGCTTGCCCGAGGCCATAAGGCCGTTGATCGCCAGCGTCAGCGCCGCGCAGGCCCCAGTGATAGCGGCGGTGCGCGTCCCGCCGTCGGCCTGCAGCACATCGCAGTCGACCGTCAACGTGCGCTCGCCCAGGCGCTTGAGGTCGACGACGGGGCGCAGCGAGCGGCCGATGAGGCGCTGGATCTCCTGGGTGCGGCCGCCGGGACGTCCGCGCGTCGACTCGCGCTGCGTGCGCTGATGCGTGGCGCGCGGCAACATCGCGTACTCGGCGGTGATCCAGCCCTGCCCCTTGCCGTACAGGAAGGGCGGCACGCGGTCCTCGACCGACACGGCGCAGGCCACGCGCGTTTGGCCCATCTCGATCAGCACCGAGCCCTCGGCATAGGGGAAGAAGCCGGGCGTGATGCGCGCGGGCCGCAACGCGTCGGCGGCGCGCCCATCGGACCGTTTGACGCTGGCTGTCGTCACCTGTTCTCCCTGTCCCTATCCTTATCCTGTTTGCCGTAACGATTGGCCGCTTGGCTGACGAGGCCGGCCGACGCGCCGTGTCGCGCGGCGTCGTAGGCCGGCGCGTGTTTCACCTCGTCGCGCGTCATGGCGAGCCACACGCCGGCGTCGTCGACGCTTTGCACGCTGTCGATCGGCGTCACGACGTCGCCCTTAAAGAAACCGACATCGATGACGAGGTAGGCCGGCTGGCCCGTTTCCCTGTTGGCGAGCACGTCGTCGACGCGGCCAGCCGTCCCATCGCTCACATGCACGGTCATGCCCTTCGTGATAGTGTCCACTCTCCGCTCCTCAACGACTGCTGACACACTGTCCTGTGCTCACTCTAGCATATCCGCTGCACGATGGCGCGGCCCTCACCCCCAACCCGCTAACTGGCCCCTCGATCCCTAACCGCGGGATCAACGGTCCAGCGCACTCTCCCTGACGCGGGAGAGGGGGGCCGCCTGTCGTGTCGCGCGCTTCTCCCCTCGCCCCTTGAGGGAGAGCCGGTTGGGCTGTCGGAGCGGAGCGGAGAGAGACCAATCCGCATGGGGTGGGGGTGAGGGGGAAATCACGTCCGGCCTACAGTGAGCCGGTCGCGCTCAACCGCTGTATATCCGGCGCGGGCGATCCCACCAACAGCCCCCAGGTCGCCGGACCCCGCAGCACGCGCTCGCTGCAGTACGGGAGGTCGCGCGGCGTGGACACCTCGCAATCGTCGCGCAGCCACTGGGCGCCGCTCATCTTGCCCATGACATACGAATAGAAGGCGTCCTGATGGACGACCGCGCTGCACACCGCGCCGCCGTGATCGAGCAGCGTGACGTGGTAGACCAGCGTCCACCCACGCAGCCCTGCGCAGCCAACGACGACGCGGCGCGCCGCCGGGCTGTTGGACACGGCCAGCCGGGCCTGCAGGATAGTCCACACCGGCCACGCCAGCAAAAGGAGCACAGCCAACGCCGCCGGGATCATGACGCGCGGCGCCGGGAGTATCCGGCGCGTCCGCGGCGTTTCAGCCCGGCGCACGGCCATAGCGCTTTTCGACGGGATCGCCAATGGGGCGGCGCGGGGTAGCAGTCATCATCGATGCTCCGGGAGTATCCTGGTCACCATATGTCTATAGTGTACCCCCTAGTCGGCCCCCCCTGTTTATGCCGTTGTCCACGGGTACGGCTTATAGCTATCATGCGGCACGATGCGAAAAAGAGAGAGGACGCTCCAGTAGGACGACACGTCGTGTCGCGGAGAGCGTACGCGCGGGGAGGGCCGGCGACGATGGAACCGATCAGCGTCCTATTAGTGGACGATCACCCGGTGGTGCGGCAGGGCTTGCGCTCGATGCTGGAGACCGATGTCCACCTCAACGTGGTGGGCGAAGCCGACAACGGCGAGGACGCGCTCGGCAAAGTCGGGCAATACGCGCCGCGCGTGGTGCTGATGGACCTGCATATGCCGGTCATGGACGGCTTGACCGCGACGCGGCGCATCAAAGAGAAGTATCCGCACACCTCGGTGATCGTACTGACGCTCTACGACAACGACCAATACGTCATCGAGGCGGTCAAGGCCGGCGCGGCCGGCTACCTGCTCAAGAACTCGGGCCGCGAAGAAATCAGCCGCACCATCCGCGACGTCAACGGCGGCGGCCTGATGATCAAGACGACGACGGTGCAAAAGGCCCTCGTCGGCGCGATCGAGGGCGGCGGCGTGACCACGCTCGACTTCCGGGGCAAGCCGTGGGGGACCACCGCCACCTTCGAGGCGTTGAGCGCGCGCGAGTTCGAGGTCCTGGGCCTGCTCGTCGAGGGCATGACCAACAAAGACATCGGCGCGAAGCTCTACATCACCGAGGACACCGCCAAGAAGCACGTCCAGAACATCATCTACAAGATGCAGGTCTCCGACCGCACCCAGGCCGCCGTCAAGGCCATTCGCATGGGGCTGGTGAAGTGATGAGTGGCGACGGGCGACGGGCGACGGGCGACGGGCGACGGGCGACGGGCGACGGGCGACGGGCTATATAGACGACACGGCGCGCGTGTTCTCCTGCGACGTGTACGGCTCGACCGCCCAGCTGCTCGCCCTGGCGCGCACGCGCGTCACCCGGTCGCCGACGCCGCTGGAACGGCGACAATATCCGCATCAGCCGTAGCGCCCTACGACGCCAGACGCTGCCCTTCCTCGTCGTGGATATTGACGATACGCCCGTTGAAAGCGGAATCGGCCGCCGTCGAGTCGTCTCTACACATAGGCTAGTGGCCGGCCTTGAGGTCGCGCAGGGCGGCCAGGATCTCCGCCGGTTCCAGCCGATGTGTGTGGTCCGGATCGGCGAAGGTCAGGCGCGCCGTCCCGTCCCGCGCGATGATGAACGTGCCGGGCAGCGGCAGTTCCCACGACTGGTCGCCGTTATACGTGGGCAGGTCGGAGCCGATCGCCGTGTAGACCGGCCGCGCCCCTTCGGAGATGCTAAAGACCAGGCCGTACTGCCGCGCGACCGCGTTGCCGGCGTCGCTCAGGACCGGGAAGGTCAACTCTTTCTTCTCGACCGTCGTGAGCGAGTTGTCGGGTGTCTGCGGCGAGACCGCCACCAGCGTCGCGCCCAACGCGGCGATCGTAAGGTCAGGTTGCAATACAACCGAAGACGCGACGCGGGCAGGCCATGGGAGGGCTACCTCGCGCGCGGGTTGGAGCGTATGTGGGCGCGCGGCGAGTTGGCGCCGGCGGCCGATCCGGCCACACTGGCGGCGACAACATTGGCGAGTATCCAGGGCGGCCTGCTGCTGACGCAGACGCGCCGGAGCGCGCGCCCGCTGCGTCTCGCGCTCGACGCGGCGCTGGCCTACCTACGCTCTTTCGCCACAACTCCCGAGAAGCAGTATGAATCAGCCGCCACGGCTGGCGGCGCCACTATACGTTCCCGCGGCTAGCCGGCACGAACCGCCACCCCTATCCGCACGGCCTCACTGGTGACGTGTCCGCCGTATGGCAATGCGTCTCTACGCGACCGGCACGCGCCACCGAACCATACCGAAACCTACGACCTCAACCTCGACGGCTTCCAGCGTGGGACGGAGGGCGGGAACTACTACGAGCGGACGCTGGCTGGAGCAGTGACGCAGCCGCAGGTCGATAACAGGCGCTTGCGCCCGCGTGACATCGACACTCGCCTCTACCCGCAGGTCGCTCACGACCAAGTCGATGAGCTCGGGTACGTCCAGATCGAGGGCCTCGGCCACGCGTTCCACCACGAGCGCCGACGGATATTTCTGGCCGCGCTCGACCTCGCCAAGATAGACGGGCGAAACGATGGCGCGCTCGGCCAGCTCCTTGATCGTCAGGCCGCGCTCCTGCCGCTCTCTCCGGATCACCGCCCCAACGGTCTCTTGTAGATCGGCCACCGCCATCCCCCTTTATCCTTGTCTCCCCAATCTTTACCTTCTACTGTTCGTATCGCCGCCTTCCCCCGCAACACGCTTGCAGCATAGGTCTATGAGCGGCAGGGCGACCAATGCTTCTTGCCTTAACCGTCCTTATAACATACTATGTTAATGTATGTTATAAGGAGTTGATCATGGCAAACGAACCTAGTGTGGCATCGATGAGCACATTTAGCATCCGCATCCCCACAGACACGAAAGAGAGGATTGATACCCTAGCGCGTTCGTTACAGCGCTCGCGCAATTTCCTCCTCACCGAAGCCGTCGAGCGATACCTAGAGATGCAGGCGCGACAGATCGCCCATATCGAAGAGGGATTGGCCGACTTGGAGGCCGGTCGCGTGCACACACACGAGGAGATGAAAGACCTTGTGCGCGAGTTCGAGCGTCTCTCCGCTGAAGACAAAGGTCCAGGGCACTAGATGGCGCTGGTTTGGTCGGCGCGCGCCAAGCGCGACGTGCGAGAGATTGGTACCTACATCGCCCAAAATAATAGGGCTGCGGCAGTCGCGATGGTTAAACGCATCGTGGCTACCGCCGAAAACCTGAATGAGTATCCGCTGATGGGACAGGTCGGACGCGTTGACGATACGCGCGAGCTCATCATTTCCAGCGCCCCATATATCGTGGTCTATCGTACAACCACGCGTGGCATCCGCATTATCGCGGTGATGCATACCTCCCGCGAATGGCCAAACTCCTTCTAACCCGGCAACCTTATATCTCCTAACTCGGCCAAGCCGAAACCAAATTTGTGCGCATTTTGCGATCAATGTCACTCGTAAGGTACTAAGTAATGACCGTTTCCGGAGTCATTCTTGGAGAGCAAAGCGAACAGCCCAGGCGTGGCTGCCATGACTCCACCACTTGAAAGCCTGGTTGTGCGAGATTCATCGCTGCCCTATCGCGGGCGCTACGCCCCCACGCCGAGCGGCCCGCTGCACGCGGGTAACCTGCGCACGGCGCTGCTGGCGTGGCTGCTGGCGCGGCGCGCCGGCGGCGTTTTTACGCTGCGCGTGGAAGATCTCGATCGCCCGCGCGTCCGCCCCGGCGCGACCGGGGCCATGCTCGACGACCTGCGCTGGCTCGGCCTCGACTGGGATGAGGGGCCGGACGCCGGCGGTCCACACGCGCCCTACACGCAGAGCGAACGCGCCGCCCTCTACGCCGAGCGCCTGCGCCGGCTGCAAGACCGTGGCTTAGTCTATCCGTGCTACTGCAGCCGCGCCGATATCGCCCGCGCCGCCAGCGCCCCCCACGGCTACGCGCCCGGCCACCCGCACGCCATGGACAGCGCGGCCAGCGGAGAGACCGGCGAGGGGCCGCGCTATCCCGGTACCTGCCGCGACCCCGCACGGCGCGTGATACAGCGCGCGCGCGCGGGCGGACGCCCACCGGCGCTACGCTTCCGCATGCCGGAAGGGCCGGACGGCGTGGTCCGCTTCGTAGACGGCCTGTTTGGACCCGTGGAGCAGGACGTGGCGCGCGCCGTCGGCGACTTTGTGGTAGGCCGCGCCGGCGGTGTTCCGGCCTACCAGCTGGCCGTCGTCGTCGACGACGCATTGATGGAGATAACCGACGTGGCGCGCGGCGCCGACCTGTTGCTCTCCACGCCGCGCCAGATCCTGCTCTACCGCGCCTTGGACTTGGGCCACGCGGTCCCGCGCTTCCTGCACCTGCCCCTGGCCGTCGATACGGCGGGCGAGCGCCTGGCCAAGCGTCACGGCGCCGTGGGGCTCGGCCCGTGGCGCGAACGGGGGTACACGCCGGCGCGCGTCGTGGGCGCGCTCGCCGCCAGCGCCGGGCTCGTCCCACCCGACGCGCGCCTCGCCCCGCGCGAACTGCTGGAGGTCTTCGACCCGGCCAAGCTGTCGCGCGCGCCGTCTGTTATCGACCTGTGACACTCCCAAAGCTTGAAAACTACAACCTTGGGCTTCTCGGCACAGCGCGCGAAAAACGCGACGCCGCGCGTTTATTAGGTGAGCCAGCCGCATGAGGCCGGCAACCGCGCGAGCGCCCTATCCTGGATTATTCACCACGGAGACACGGAGAGAGCAGAAAAGGGGTCAACGTCCCTGGTATGCCGCCAAGCAGGATACCATGATGTCCTAAAAAATCTCCGTGTCTCCGTGTCTCCGTGGTGCAACGGGTGTTCATGAATGAGGCATAATTATGACTACCGACCCCACGAAGGCAACGCCATCGATGCATGCACAAGCGCTCGACCCGCAAAACGATACCGCGGACACCGCCGCCAGGCTCATGAGCGCGCGTCTAATCGACAACGCGGCACGGCAAGCGGTGTGGCGGACGTTGGGGCCGCGCCCGCGTCGTGAGGCCCCGTTCGTCGCGCGGTCCGCGGCTACCCTTGAGACCCGCTTGATCGGCCTTGCCCTGTCGCGCCAGCGTGCTGGTATGACAGGGCGTGTAGATCGGGCGCGTTGCCTCTTGGCGCTGGAACTGCGGTTAAACGGGCAGGCGGACGGCCACGGCGTGGACGATACACTCCCAACCCACGATGTCATCGACCTGCTCGCACGCCGGATATCCTCGGGACGGCTCGTGCGTGTACGAGGCGTGGCGCGGCCGCTGCCAGACGGCGCCGCCGGGCTGGGTGACCCAGGGTCCGCGCTTACCCTGCGCCTACGCGCGCGGACACGTAGCGTCTTCGGGCGGGGACAGCCCCTGGACATACGCGGCGTCTGGCTCGCCAATCCGGGCGTGTTCGACGTTGAGGAGATCGTGATCGCGGGACGATGGCCGAGCGTACCACTCCCCGAGCGGCAACACGACGCGACACCCAACGGCGTCATGGCGCATGCGGAGGCGGAGAGTAGCCTGGTCCCGGCGCCGGGCCACATCACGCTGGCACAGCGCGATCCCGTGGGAGAAGCGCTTGCCGTGAGCCACGCGCTCGCCGCCCTGGATCACGCCAACGCGACATCGGGCGTTTCGTTGAGCACATTGTGCGACGTACACCGGCTGCTGACACCCGCCTCGCGCACGGATGGTGGATTCTTGCGCGGCACAGCAGTCGTGGTACGCCTGCACGGACAGCGCCATTATAGAGCGCCTATGGCGCCCGTTGCCCACGCGCGCACGATCCGTCTGCTCCGCCAGCTACGCGTCTGGAGGCGGGGTGGCGTCCATCCGACCACGGCCGCCGCCGAAGCGTTCGTCCGCTTGACCGCAGCTCACCCCTTTGTAGACGGGAATGGGCGGGTGGCGCGCGTCCTGGCCACCTGGCTTCTAACCAGCGCTGGTTACCGCCAAACGAACGTGCGCGACCTAACCGACTACTGCCGCCAGCATCTGGTGGAATGCTATCATCTGCTCCACGCGTCCCCGACGGCGCCGCTGAACTGGCGCCAATTCTTCTGTGACGTCGTGTTGGCAACCTTTACCCCGCCAACAGACGCGGAGCGGGGAAGACCCAGCCGCGGTTGAACAGCGCCGCCGGGTCCTGCGTCCCCTTCACGGCGCGCAGCCGCGCGTATAGATCAGGGCCAAAATAGCGCGCGTAGCCATCCGGGCCACACGGCAGCTCACTCTGGATATAGCGGCGGTAGCCATGGCGCAGCGTGAGTTCCATGAAGTCGCGCTCAAAAGCCCGCAGGTTCGCTATCCCGCCGAGCGTCGCGTCCTGGTGAAACCCCCAGGCTCCTAGCGCGACGCATGGCTCGGCGTGGGGATAGACCAGGGGCGCGACGACACGACGAAATGGTATAGGGTAGAGATACCGTTCGCGATACTCGAACGTCCCCGCGTGTCTGGCTTCCAGGTGTGCGATGCGCCGGCGCGCCTCGTCCAGACGACCCTCGGGCACGAACAGCGTGAACCAATAGAGCCGGCGCCCACGCTCGTCCGCGGGAGGATCGGCGCGTCGGCGCGCCTCATCCGCCAGCGTGGGCGTCCACGCCGCCACGGCGCCGCGTGGATACGATACCGGCCCCGCGTCGCGCGCGGGGACAATGTCCAACGTCACCCCGACGACGATGCCAATCTGGCCCATCGCGCCAAAGAACCAGGGGAATAGCGGATCATCCCTGGTGACGCGCTGCAGGGCGCCATGACCGTCCACGACCTCGAGTTCGGCCACATTCTCCCAGAAGCCGCCATACACGGCGGAGCCGGGACCAAAGCCGCCCGCCGCGACATAGCCGCCGAGAGAGGGTCCCGCATAGCCGTCGTTGACGACCGGCAGCGTATAGCCATACGGGGCGAGCAGGTCTCGTAACGCCCACATGACAACGCCGGCCCCAGCCGTCACCGTCCCTTCCCGCCCAAACCGCACCGTGCAGAGGCGCCCCGTCTGGATGACGAGTTCATGCTCCGACGGCAAGCTCGATCCGTTCAGCGCATGCCCCTGACCACGCGTGCGCAGGGGAATGTCGTGCAAACGGGCAAGCCGGACGATGGCGCGGACCTCCTCGACCGACGCCGGCCATACCTCGCAGAAGGTATCCGCGCCCCGCCATAGCTGGGCGAAATCCTGTAGCGGCCGCGTCTGCACACGCGCGCCGACATGCGCGAAAAGCTCGCGTAGACGCTGTGCGGAATGCGGGGGACCGCCGTCCCTTACGTAATCGTTTGTTACATGATCGCTTACTACGTGATCACTTACTACGTGATCGTTCATGGCCCCCATCGTTTTACCCCTTACCGCGCCAACGCGAAGTCTATGGTCAGGATAGCGAGTAAGGCCACGTTGCGGGCCAGGGTCAGCGGAGTGATCACATGGTCACCCAGCAATGGCCCGCAGCCGCAGGGCACGACGATACCACGCGCGAGCGCCGAGCCCACGGCGACGCTGAACAGCGTCAGCAAGCCGGCGGCGGCCACCCAGGCCAGAGCATGGATAGGCGCCCACAGCGAGAGTATCACGAGCGCGCCGGTCGCGATTTCGACGGGCGCGAGGAGGCGCGCCGTGATCGCTACACCCGCGGCCGGCAAGAGCCGATAGCGCTCGACGACCCGGCGGACAGCGCGCGCGCGACGCGCCTTGAAGGCGCCAGCCGCGATGAACAACAGCCCAAGGCACAGCCGCACAATGGCCGCGCCGACACTGACGACTATCATAGACGAGCCTCCTCGGCCTCCTGCCGTTAGGGATTGGGGTGGAAGTAAACGTTGAGTTGCTGTTCGTCACGGCGCACCGCCAGGCCGACGAACGGGAGGTGTGCGACCCGTACCCGCGACGGCTGACCCACGACGATGTCACGGACCACCTCGTACTCCGTACCGTCCACGCCAAGGGCGCCGCACAACCGCTGGACACGCCGGTCGACCTCGGCGTCACTGGACAGGAATACTCCCGTATTGAGGTCGACCTTGAAACCAACCTCGCCGTCGTCGGCCGGGAATTCAACCGAAAAATCCACGGCTTGGGGTGGATACGCCGCCCCTTCCAGCAAAACCTGGTGAAGCACGGCCAACCTGGACGCCACATCGCGGCAACCGGCGGCTTCGGCCGCCGCGAACTGTAGCGCGGGTGTCCCATCGTGGGGGCGCATATAAAGCTTCACGCGTCCGATCCCCGTCGGATGAACATCGAGCGCCACGAAAGCCGGCGTGACCCGTGTACCCACCGCCCGCACCACGTCGCCCAGGCGCCGCAGCGCCGTCCACCGCTCCAGGGCGGCCAGACAGTCGGCCAGGCGGTAGTAGCGCGCGGCGACATCGCCCACCTCGCCATTCACGTAGACCTTCAGGCCCACGCGGCCGTCACGCGCCACCTCGACGGCGAGACACAGTCCCATCAGGGACGCGTCCAGCAGGTCGGCGCCGGGCAGGAGACACGTCAGGGCACGGTCTACGGCGGGAAGGGCAGCTCCAAACGGCAACGTGGCGCCGAGGTAAGCGAGCGCCGCGCGCGTGTGCCGGATGCGCGTGGAGATGGACGTACCCGGAACGGCGCAATCGGCGACAAAGCGCAGTCCACCAGACCGGGAGCCGATGGAAACCGACCACTGGAACGGTACTCCGTCGCCGTTGATGGCGGAAAGGCGGCGGGAACCGTCGTAAAACGGCCCCCGCAGCGCTTCGCACGCCAGGACGCGCACGAGCGTGCGCGATGGCTCCATCGGAATACCCAGGGCCGGCGCCAACGCGTCAAGCTGGGTCGAAACGGTCCGCCAGAGCATTGCCAACGCCCTCCACGCTAGTCGATCGGAATGAGCGTGCCCGAGCCCACGCTGCCGCTGGGGCCGATGGCGCCCGTGGCGCCCGTGAGACCGGGGTTGCCTTGCGCGGCCTGATTGGCGTTCCCGCCCCGCTTTCCGCCCAGTCCGGCCGGGCCGGCGGCCCCGCCAGCGCCGCCGGTGCCGCCCTGTCCACCGGCAACCTCGAAGCTGTAGTCTGGCTGCGGGATGTCCTTCTTGTACTGCAAGGTGACAAGGCCGCCGTTGCCGCCGACGCCGCCCCGGCCGCCAAAGCTGCCGTTGCCGCCGTTGCCGCCATTGCCGCCATCGGCGTCAGGCTCACAGCCCAGGCCGTTGCCGCCATTGCCGCCGGGACCGCCATTGCCGCCGCCGCCCCCGCCGCCGCCTTGCCCGCCGTTGCCGCCGTTGGCCTGCACACGCAGGCCATTAACGTACTCGGTGACCTGAATCGTGAAGACCGAGCCATCCTGTCCGGGGAAGCCGTCCGTCCCCGGCGCCCCATTGGTGCCGCCGTTTCCGGGGCCGCCGCCGGTGGGCGACGTGTCCGGGACCGGGTTCCACGACCCGGTGCAATTGGCGTCGGCCCCCTGCGCCCCGGCGCCCCCGGCGCCCCCGGCCGTCCCAGTTTGTCCATTAGCGCCGTTAGAGCCGTTGCCCACGACGTTCGCTGGCTGTGGCATCGTCCCTTCCTCCTACTTACTACTTATCTACCCACACTACTCAGTCAAAAGACGCTACGCGCCCGTGCCCGTCCCTGTGCCTGTGCCCGTCCCCCCTCCACCGACGGGGACGGATTTGAACCCAACACAGTCGATCTTGGAGAACGAGCCGCCCGGCAGTTGGATCGTGGCCGTCTCCTCGACCGTTATATTGCTGGCAAAAAACACCCCTGGTGAGAGCACAAGCTGTGATCCCGCGGCCAAGTAGACGTCCCAGAACAGCCAGATCGGCACGTACGCGCCGATTTTCGTGAGCCAGTCGTTCAGGGTGGGCACGAAGCTCGGATGCACGGTCGCGCTATTGCCGAAGACGAAGTTTTGGCCGGCGGCGAACATCGTCGCGTGTTCATTGGCCGTGATGTCGGGGCTGACCGTACTAAAGGCGCGCGACACCGGGCGCGCGATCGGGCTGTTCAGATGGGTAAGCGCGGCGTCCGGCACGCCGATCCAGGACTTAAGATGGGCTATCGTCTGTGGCTGCAGCTTGACCATACGGTTTGCCAACGTTGGCTCTTGCTGCGACACGACCATCCGCTGGTTCGGTTCCAGGCGTAGATTTCCGTGCGACAGCTGAGTCTCATTCAATCCATAGACGCTCAGGCGCGTTGGCAGATCAACATGGACCGCTCTCCGCGCCGGCTGAGACGATTGAGTCATGTGTTCCTCCTTCGATTCTCCGTACTCACTATCCGTACATGCGCTACGTCGTCTTCGGTCGTCACGGTCCTCCTTCCCGCCTTACAGCGGACGCCAAGTACGGCGGTCTCCGTAAGGACAGTGGCGTCCTGACCCGCGCGGGCCGGGGCGACGACGCTCTATCTCACGCCCGCTTTACCATCACCATCGCCGCTGAGGTTGGCGTGTGATACGTGATACGCCACCGCGGCATCCTTACGGTTACATAAACGGAGGGGAGGAGGTTTTTAGGAGACCAGCGCCACCTCACCTACACGTTACAGGTAGCGGCTCGGAAACGAGGATCGGGCAGAATGGTAAGCCTCTCCAAGGTGATGCCGAGTTGGCGCCAGTGCAGCAGAGGGTGGTTGAGACCAATATCGGTCGTATTCGCCGCGCGGTACACAAGATAGGACGTTATTATTGGTTTAACGAGCGATGAGTGAACAGTTGAGCCAAAGATCGGCTACGCGGGAAAGGTGTATGGCTAATGGCAATTAACGTACAGCAGGATAACAAGGAGAGTCTTTGGGCGGCCCTGGAAGATCCCGACGTAAACGTTCGTCGTGAAGCTATTATCGAACTGGGAGAACTGGGAGACGCCCGTGCAGTACAACCATGCATTAACGCTTTGCGCGACGAGGATGATACTGTACGGCGTCATGCCGCCTGCGCACTAGGAAACTTTGGCGACGTACGCGCTGTTATGCCTCTCATCGCCGCCCTATCCGACAAGGGGATGGAAGTTGGTTGGTGCGCGACACGCTCCCTTGGCAAACTCGGTGACAAACGCGCGGTCGAACCGCTGATTGACCTGCTCGACACGAGCATGGACATGTACACACGGCAGGAAGTAGCGCAATCTTTAGGTAAGATAGGCGATGATCGCGCCCTGCAGCCTCTTTTACGCGCACTCAACGATAAGGACAAACATGTACGCCGTGCCGCGGCCGCTGCATTGGGCGATCTGGGCAATGCACAAGCCTTACCAGCCTTAATCGCAACAGAACGGCAAGATCATGTGGCAACCAACCAAGCTAATCGTCAAGGTATTCGGGAAGCGGCCGCGAAAGCCATCGCGCGTATCGAGGCGCGGCATGCCGATATCCGAAGTGGCGCGCATAGAGGACAATAGAGAGTTGGCAACGTTTTAGAAATGAGGACGAAAGGCGGAAAGGTTGAGAAAAAATAGTACATCTAACGTAGCACAACTTCATCCCCGGTTTGTAATCCCAGGGCCTTACGATATGGAGCGGGAATAACAAGCCGCCCGTTCTCGCCAAGCCGCGTCTTTGTATCCTGCATCGTACATCTATCCTTTATAGCTCGATACCTTGTTGGTCTAAAGACGCCAACAGCTAAGAGCAGTATATGTCATTTACTGCCCTTACTGACAAACTAGTAGGAGTGTGTCAGAGGACTAAAGAGGTTAATAATTAACTCTAGTTTCCGCTGCATCAGGCGGCTAGGTCAAGCGAAGCAGGGTCTTCTGGGGCCGTGCGCCGCCGCCGTTGGCCCCAGAAGCCCGTGGGCAGGTGGTCGGTGCGGGACCTTTTTATGCGAATA
>JAABUV010000685.1_pt1 | contig 51350 bp, 50 predicted proteins | sample 5559971 | NCBI WGS metagenome assembly JAABUV01 (sample SAMN10711881, study PRJNA513362) | rock metagenome | isolation source: Antarctica rocks | place: Antarctica: Victoria Land, Knobhead nord | collected 2015-12-19 | reverse complement strand
GTTAAAACTCTTTTGCATGAAATTATGTAATAAACAATGATTAAATAATCATTGAGTAATCAGAGTCTTGAAAGTAATTACTCTGATCACTTGAATCAGAAGTGATCACAGTGAGCATAATGAGCATGATGTTCATCTTGCTTATCTTGCTCAAGAATGATCAAAATGATCATTCAGAGCAAAAATGACTTAACATGATTCTTTTATATTTATATAACAAAGATTGTTCTCTTAGATAAAAGCTTTGTGCTCAACTCATGTAATAGTCAATACAGTTTATTGTCTTAGTTATTCTTAAATCTTCTTTCTAATGTTTAGTTTGTTACTACATTAATCTTTGTTTATATTTTATGTTGTTAAAGAAACAATTATTACACTTTGAGCATCACTCTTTCACAAGATATCAGAGCATCATTTTATCATGATCATTATGTCATTCTCAGAATGAATCACATCAGCAAACATCACTGCATTCTTGAATAGCATGTCAGCAATTAAGATATCAACATTGAATTTGTACTATGAAGATAGAAATAAGCTTGATGCTTTTCTTATACAAGTGAACGTTTATGTCAGAGCACACAAGAAACTAAGTTCATTTCATGACAAGATATTGTTTGCATTCTTGTACTTTAAAAAAGATGTCTTCAAATAATTTAAATCATTGATAAAGAATCACTTGAAGAATAAGTCAGAAGATCAAGAAGATGAGACTAACAGAATCTTTGAAAACTTCTCTAACTTTGAGCAAGTAATACAAAAAATGTATGAAGATATAAATGCAAAATGAATCGTTGATATTAAGCAATCAGAATCAGCATTCAAGTATATCGCTGCTTTTCAATTAATTGCAGCAAAGATCAAATGAAATGACTCGACTTTTACAGCACAGTTTTATAAAGAACTGAAGAATGTGATAAAGAATGAGATAACTCATATGAATAAACTTGCGACTTTGCATGCTATGATTAGCAAGGCAATGGTGCTGAATAATCAACAGTACAAGCGAAGACTTGAAAAGAAGAACAAGATTGCTTATATTTCGGTTGCATGAGACAAGAAAAAGAAGAAGCAACTTTATTATAATTCTCAGTCTATGAATTTAGATGCAACTCGAAAGATATTGATAAACACTTGCGATAAAACAGTTTAGCAAAGCAAGACATGTTATACATGTGAGAAGTTAAATCATTTCTTCAAAGATTGTACTCAAAACAAGTACAAGAACAAGTCAAAGCTTTATAATAAACAAGACAAGTCTTTTGCAGCAACAAAAGAAGATCAGAAAGACAAGCATCAAGCATTGTCATAAATAACATGTTACAAAGACAACTGTTGCACTTATCTGAGTGATAAGAAAGATTTTGAATAATACTTGAAATTCTCACGAAAGAATCATTTTTACGCAGCAACTCATCATTAACTGAAAGTTCATGATGAGAATAGTAATGAAAGTTCATTTACTATGATCGTGAAATCAAAGATTCTCAACAGCGAAGCATATAACTCAAACAGATTGAATTGCATCAAAGAAGCTATTCATCAAGCAGTCAAAGAAGAAAATTGACTTAGCGAAATTCTATGAGCATTCACTATCACAGCAAAAGATGCTTTCAAGCAAAGAGAAAATTGTCTTGAAGTAAAAAAAGATCTCAGAAAGCTTATAAATTAAGTGAGTTTTATAAGCATGTACAATGAATTGTACACTCTCTTCAAACAGAAAGGGAAAGATTTTCACAGTGAATGCAACAGATCAAGAATGATATACATTAAGCTATTTATGACACAGTGCAAGATGAGTCAATTGCATCGCATAAGAACATTTGATATTGTGACATAGTCATGAAAAAGTCACTCACAGAAGTCAAGTTCATCAAGCAAGAAGAATATATACTTCTCAATGAAGATTATATACTCAAAGAACTTAGACAGATGACAAAAGTCATCAGAAAAAGATTTAATCTGTTTGATTCAAAAAAGCATTCATAAAAGAAGATTGATTCAAATCAATTTCAGTACATAGAACAAGTACTTAAGAAGTGAGCTTCTAGTTCAAAAAACTAGAAGACTTTTTGATCAACAGATTATTGAAAAAGTCTAGTCAAAAGTTGAAAATTGAAAGCATGTTTATCTTTACAAGCAACTTAACATAATTATGAGTCTAAATCAAGATTAATGATCATGCAGCATGTTTATTCATTAATAGTGACTGTACAAGAAACTACATGTTCTCAAAATTTGCTAGAAAAGCGCAAATATTTATGCAGAAGAAGAAAGAATCTTATAATTTGCAAAACTTCAATGAAACATTCATAAAGTATAACAATGAACTAATAAATTAAGAGACTTGACTCGTTCACTTGAGATTTGAACATTATTGAAAAAAGTTAAGTTTAAATGTTATGAAGTAATCAGGCAGCAATATAGTTTTAGACATATCATGACTTTGTATAATCAATTCAATGATAGATTGAGTCAATGAGATAATTGTTTCTCTTCATACAGAAACAACGCGATTGCACTTGATATTGAAGTCATCAGAGAGAGTGAAGATCTTCGTAATGACAGCAAATGATATGTGCAGAGAGCTGAAGAACAGTTCAGATGCACAGATGTTATGAAGCAGAAAGATTAAAAGCAATCTCACTATCATTAAAATTTCTAAAGAATATCAGAAATATAAGATTCTGTTTGAGAAAGAAAGTGATCAAGAGACATTACTCAAACATCAATTGTAAAATCATGAGATCAAGCTCATAAATGACAAGAAACTTACAAAGCAGTTCATTTATTCATTGTTGACAGAAAAGCTTAACACTTTACAACAATATCTGAAAAAAAATATGTAAAAAGAATTCATTAGAGAATTGCAATCATCAGCAGAATACTTAATTCTGTTTGTTTTGAAATTGAATGAAAGTCTAAAACTATATGTTGATTACAAAGCATTGAATAACATCATGATTAAAAACAGCTATTTGCTATCGCTCATATCTGAACTGCAGAACAGACTGCAAAGAGCACAGTGATTTACGAAATTTGATATATTTAAGACATTCAATTGAATACAAATTAAAGAAGAAGATGAGTAAAAGACAGTTTTTTACACTCAACTAAAACATTATGAGTATTTGATCATGTCTTTCAATTTAATCAATGCTTCAGTCATGTTTCAGACTTTTATGAATAATGTACTATGATGTTATCTGAATCAATTCATCATAGTATATCTGAATAATATACTAGTATATTCAAAGACGAAAAAAGAACATGTGCAATATGTTAGAAAAGTTTTATAGCTTTTAAAAGAAGTTGATCTGCGCATTAAGTCAGAAAAAAGTGAATTTCATGTACAAAGTGTACAGTTTTTGAAATTCATAGTTACATCTCAGAATTTAAGAATGAACTTAAAGAAGATAAAAGTTGTTATGACTTGATTGATGTTAAAGTCAAAGATCGAAGTTCAATTCTTTCTAGAATTCGCGAACTTTTATAAATGCTTTATAAAGAGATACTTCAGAATCATCTTGTCACTTATGAGTTTTATGAGAAAGAATGTATCATTCATGTAAACTGAGAAAGCAGAAGAAGCTTTTAAGAAGCTGAAGAAATTATTCATCTTTCAGTCAATACTGATCATGTTTGAATCAGAAAAATCTATTACACTTGAGATGAACGCGTCAGACAAAGCTATTGAGACGTGTATCAGTTAATCAGATGATAAAAGATGTCTGCATTCTATTGCTTATTACAGTTGTAAACTTACAGTCACTGAATTGAACTATGAGATACATGATAAAAAGCTATTAGCTATTGTTGACTCTTTCAAACAATGAAAAGTGTATTTAAAAGAATTTAAACATCAGATTCAAGTATATACAGATCATAAGAATCTGTTATACTTCATGATCACAAAAGTTCTAAATCAAAGACAGATTAAATGATCAAAGAAATTGTCATTATACAACTTTCAAATTCAATATCAAAAGAAATCTGAAAACTTAAAGATCAATGTCTTGAGTAGAAAAGCAGATCACATGACAGATAAATCACAGATAAATCAAACTATCTTACAACAGAATCAAGACAATTTCATTGTTTACAATAAACAGAATGCAGCTACGCTATGAATTTACAATCAAGATCTTGAGAAATGAATAAAGCTAAAGTTAGCAAAGAACTCAGTCACGCAGAATATTATAGAAAATATCGCTGACAACGTGAACTTTGAGATAACTAATGAAATACTAACATTTCAAGATCTCATTTATGTTTCAATAAGATGCAGACAAGAAATAATAAATAATTATCATGAATTAATGATACATGAACATCAGAATTTGAATAAAATTATTGAAAAGATATCTAGAATCTACTACTTCTTTAAAATGAGAAAACAAGTAGAAGATATTATAAGAAAATATGACATATGCATTTGAACGAAGCATAGTTGACACAGATCTTACAAATTTTTGAAAAGTTTCAGCACATCAGATCATGCATGAAAAAGCATAGCTTTGAACTTCATAATTAAGCTATCAAAATCAAAGAAAAAAGTTACAAGAACAACGTATGATTCTATACTGATGATCACAGATAAACTAATCAAGTATGAATATTTCTTGTCATATAAGAAAGCAACATTCGCGAATGATTTGACTTACACATTCTTGAGAATGATTGTAGCAAATCATGATTTATCAAATGAGATAATTTCAAACAGAGACAAGTTGTTCACATTGAAATTCTAAAAATCATTAGTGAATCAACTAGAAATTCATCATAAGCTGTCAATAACTTATCATTCACAGATGAATGAACAAATGAAAAGAATGAATTAAACATTGAAACAGTATCTCAAATGCTATATCAACTATAGATAGAATGATTAAGTACAGCTACTATCAGTAGCACAGTTGACTTTTAATAACACAATGATGAAAGTAATTAACATGTCATCATTCTTTGCAAACTACAAGTTTAAGTCAAAAACTCTTAAGAAATCATGTGAATGTACATAATTAACTTAGAAAGTTACAATACAGATTGAATAAATACATTTGTTGCATAAGAAGTTGCAAAAGAACATTCAGTTTCTAAGTAAGTGCATGACTTTGTATGCAAATAAGAAAAGAGATAAAAGATCTACTTTTAAAAAGAGAAATAAAACTTATTTGCTAAGACGAAATATTAAGACAAAAAGATCAAGTAACAAGTTGAATTACATAAAACTAGAATCATTTGAAATTCTAGAAGAAAAGAAATTAATTAACTATAAGTTGAATCTTTCAGCATCTATGAAAATACATTTAATATTTAATATTTCTCTTTTGAAGTTTGCAGACTCAAATACATCAATTCAAACAAAATCTTCAGAAATTAATTCAGAGAGTCAAAACATTAAATACGAAGTAGAAAATATACTAAATCAACAGAATATCAAAGATCAATCTCATTGATTAGTCAAGTGAAAAAATTACAAACATATCAAGAACACTTGAAAATTAAAGAGAAATCTTAAGAATTGTCAGATGCTTCTGTGACAGTTTCAGTTAAGAAATTCAGTCAATCAAAGTCTGATGAAATCTTAATCTGCTTGAAGAATACATCAAAAAGAAAATCATTCAGCAATGATTCACTAGTCTTTCTTTCATTTTTCTTAAGCTCAACAATATTTTGAAACTTTCGTTCAATCATTATTTGTTTCTTGTTCTTCAGAAACTTAAATTGATTTTGCAGATAAGTAGCTTTTACAAAGATTTCTTGCATCTGCTTGTGAGCATTTAGCAACTCATGAAAAACGTGATTGCATTCTGTCTTTATTCTTTTTCACTTCATTATTGAAAAAGTAAGATTGCATTTGTGATCAAAATGCATACACTCAATGCAATGATTGAATTTATTGTTGACATGACATTTCTTTTGCAAGCGACTGCAGTGTTCACAGAAACGCATGATAGCACGCTCAGAATTTATACGCTCAAGAAGATTTTTGTGACGTAAGATAAAGTTTTTCGTTGTGCAATGAAAAAACATGAAGAAAAAGTGATTTTCAAACCGAAAATCTTAGAAGAAAATCTAGTGTTAAAACTCTTTTGCATGAAATTATGTAACAAGCAATGATTAAATAATCATTGAGTAATTAAAGTCTTGAAAGTAATTGCTCTGATCACTTGAATCAGAAGTGATCACAGTGAGCATGATGAGCATGATGCTCATTTCGCTCATCTTGCTTAAAAATGATTGAAGTGATCATTCAGAGCAGAAATGACTTGACATGATTCTTTTATATTTATATAACAAAGATCATTCTCTTAAATAAAAGCTTTATGCTTAACTCATGTAATAATCAATACAGTTTATTGTTTTAGTTATTCTCAAATCTTCAATCTAATGTTTAGTTTGTTACTACATTGATCTTTGTTTATATCTTGTGTTGTTAAAGAAACAATCATTACAACGTTAACTTCTTAAACTATCAAATAATTATCACTATCATGAAAAGTCTCAGAGCAGCTGTAAGAATGATGATGAAAATGAAACTTCTGAAGCAATTTAAAATGACTGAGTTACTTATTTTTTAACGTGCAATTAACGTGAACTAATTTAATACATAGTTTCATAATAATAGTTTCAACTGCATAAAGCAGTTGTATAAACAGTGAGTGATTTTCTATTTTAGAAAGTTTTATTCACTCAATATAAATAGCATAAAGTTTCTCATGAGTTAACTTAATCAATGTTATAAAAATGTATAAATTTATTATTATTATTATTAATCTCAAGATCAGCGATGAAACTCATCTGTACGCGATGCTGACTACAAATCTACTGTTTAGCTACAGTAGAGTCTAAAGATTATCAAAAGTTTGAATGACATTGAGACGCTGCGTGATGATGAAGCGCTGTGCGTTGATCGCGTGCAGAGTTTTCGCGATCGCGCAGACTTTGATAATCTCAATGCGCATGCTACAAAAAGCAATTTGCACGCAGATAAGAAAGTCAAATAGAACGCAGAACTACGAGGGAAATCGCTTATGAAAATCATTCGATTCAGTATCTTGTCGTCGCGATGACAAGAACTGAGACAGAACATTCTCGCGTTTGATCTGTTGAGAGTGATTAGCAGAAAGAACTTGAATCACGAACATTCTTTGAATCTACGTGCTAACTACGTATAGATCTTGTTAAGACTGCGTGCCTGTTACTACAACATGAGCAACTCATGAGACTCATTAAGTTCAACATGAGCAAACTCGAGAGTCTCATTAATATCGTTTAACAGATGTTCAGACACAGGCATTCTATACGTGAGCGATACGCTGACGAGAAGACTTCGTTAAGAGAAGAGAAACACAAGCAAGTTAGTAGAGAATGATCGAACTACGCTGTCTGATTAAAAGTGTAGCATACGAACATTTCTGCAAGACATGATCAGTCTGCATGAGAAAGATCTCTGCAGATAACGCGAAACAGATGAGTTGCACGCCTTACAAGCGAAGCGAGCGTCTACGAGACGTGATATACAATGACGATGACTGTTGATCTCAAGAATCTCATTTCTTCACTAAACTCTGACTCTCAAATGTCTTGATGATAGAATCAACTTCTAGTTAAAGACATTGTCTGTATAGCTCGAGAGAACAGTAGCGCGTGTCGATGTAGTTAAAGAAGAAATCGACTGCGATACGTCTGCAACTCATGCTTAAGAAGTAAACTGTCGAAATCTGAGCAGTGAGAGATCTCGTTCGCCTTGAACTGTAAATCTGTCGCGAGAAAACTCTCTGAGTAATCTCTCGAGCCTAAGAAGAAAACCAGCATAGAGATCGTGCTCTATGTATGTTGCATGCAACGTATACAACATATTTTCGATAGATGAATCGATTAATGAACGTGAGCATGCTGAACTTGTATCAAGAATGTGCATGCAAGCTATTCAAAAAGAACTGTCGCATCACACAGTGCTTCAAATGTCACGAATTTGATCACATGACTAAGATCTGCAGAAAGAATCAGCGCTGCGAAAAATGCGCAGACAAGCATCACATAGAGAAGTGTGTGATGTCTTCGAATAGAAGACGTTGCGTCAACTGCAACGAAAATCACGAACTCTGAAGACGCATCTGTCTCAAGTGACGACAGCAGATGAAACAAGCGTCTGAAATCTATAGAAATAAATCGTTCAGATACTCTGAGACGCCTAAATACAATTGCACACTCTTCTCGCTGTCTCTGAACTCTTTAGATTCAACGAACTCTTCAGATTCAACAAATTCTTTCGATTCAACGAATCTCTTGAGCTCAGCAACAGTCATGCTGAAAACACGCAGTTGAATCGCTGATGAATCAACTTGGCAGATAGTAGAGATCAAGAAGAAACGAGTCGATCTTTTCTCTTGCGTGAGTAGTGACTCAGACGAGACGACATCTGAGCAGATTCAGAAACGTTCAATCAGAAAGCGAGAAAGATCGTTGATGATTGAAAGCATACAAAGAGTCTTCTCATTGCAAAGTCAACAACAGCTACGAATAACTTTATGACAAAACAGTCTTTTCTACGAATTCTACAGTACAACATCAGAAAATCATTAAAAATTCAAGAATCATTTCTAATTAACAGAGAAGTTCGCGAATTCGACATAGTAGCTATACAGAAGCAAGGTTGCAACAACAACGACTTGCAGTCATTTAGCGCAGCACACAACTTCTTTCACCTAGTGAAAAACTCGTCATCTCAATCAAGAACATGCATATACGTTAACAAACGTCTAAGACTCGATCAATGAATAGTAGAAACAACTGAGTCAGACATTTGCTCAATCAGAATATTAACTCGCAACATAGATGACGAAACGCAGATGCTAAGACTTTTAAACGTCTACAACTCATGCTCACTGTCTACTACATTCACAGAGAAATCTTCAATCATTTCTCGTTTGAACGAACTACTCAAGAATGACTGCGAACAACTGATCATAGAAGATTTCAATCTACATCATTCTTACTGAGAGAGGCGAAAATGCTTCACTCGTCATACGACGACTGATACTCTACTAAACGTCATTACAAACGCAAGACTGAAATTATTACTGAAATCAGACACTATTACTCGCGAAGCTCACAATCAATCTACGACGATTGATCTAGTCTTTAGCAGCGAGAAAATACAGTTCATGACACGCAAGTGCAAGGTACGAATCGATCTGCATCAGAGGTCGAATCATCTTTCGATCATCACAGAGCTATGTCTACAAACAATCTCAGTGCAACTCTCAACTCAACGACTTTGAAAGAAAATGAATACAGAAGCATTGAGTGCTTATCTGCAAATACATCTATCTTTGAAACACTCTCTAGACGACAAGACTATGATGAATGACAGAGTGTGCAAGATTATCAGAGTGCTACAGAAGATCATTGAGAAATTTACTCTCTTGACAAAGTCATCAAATCGAGCAAGAGACTTTTGAAATCAAAGCTGCTTCGAAGTAGTAATGAAATCAAGATGACTGCGAATCATATGAAAAACGCAAGACACATTAGAAGTGTGAAATAAATATCTGAAGCACAACGATCATAAAAACAAGATCATTCGACAAACGAAATGCGCACACTTCAGAACACAAATGCATGAGCTGAGCAAAGCACTCAAATCGATATGACGCTTTGCAAAATGAGCTAGAATCGAAAGTCAGCTATCTAAAAAGCTTTCTCAGTTTTCGTCACTGAAGCGAAGCGACATCGATCATATGACAACGACGTTCGAGAAAAAAATCGAGATACTGCGAGAAAAGTTCTTTTTCTCACCTTCTCAAGCGAATGTCAGCAACATCGCAGAATCATTCATATCTCTGACAGTCTCATTCAATTCACGCATCACAGAAGATGAAGTGAAGCAGACAAAGCGTCGAGCGCTTCAGATATTTCAAACAGAGCGCTTCAAGCGAGTCTCGCAGAACTGATCTCAGTACTGACGAGTTTATTCAACGCATGCGTAACACACAAGTATCATTCGAAGCAGTTCAAAAAGACTCAGACAATAGTACTACGCAAATTGAAGAAAAGCGACTATATTGATTTGAAGACGTATCGACTCATTGCTTTACTCGATATCATGAGCAAAGCGCTGAAGTCGATCATGATCAAAAGACTGAGTGACATAGTCGAGACTCATCGCATGCTATCAAATGCTCAAATGAGAGCGAGACGCAAGCAATTCATGATCTCGACGTTAGATTTACTAGTAGATCAAGTTCACACAGTGTGAGACTGTGAAATCAAATATGTGATCTTCATGCTAAGCTTAGACGTTGTCGAAGCGTTTGATCGAGTCTCACACGTCAGACTTCTGCACACGCTGAAAATGAAAAGAACGTCGAGCTACATAATTGAATGAACACGCAGCTTTCTAAAGAATCGAGAGACGTCGCTAATATTTGACGGACAAACGAGCGACATGCGCGAGGTAAACGCAAGCATATTGCAGAGATTTCTCATTTCATCGATTCTCTTTCTATTCTTCAACGCAAGTCTAATTGAAAAATGCGAAGCACTAAAAATTAAAATCGAAGTGCTTGACTTCGTAGACGATATTAACATTCTAGTCTACGACAGATTCACTGAAGAAATCTGCAGAACACTGAGCAAAGCACACGACGTCTGCGCGAAATGAGCTTGCACTCATGACGCAACGTTCGCATCAGAAAAGTACAAGCTCACGCATTTCACTAGAAAATCGAAGAGATTCGACATGACGACTAGCATACAAATAGAAAGCTCAGTTATCAAATCAAAATCAGACGTACGAGTTCTAGAGATGCAACTGAACACGAAACTGCAATGAGACGCGCATCTTTGACAAATAGAGGCGAATCACGTCACAAGAATGCTGACACTTAGTCGTCTTGAAGTCTTCACATGAAGAACTATCTTCACAAAAGCGAGGCAAGTATACTCAGCAGTAGTGAGATCAGAAATCGTATTCGAAGCGTCAGTCTGACATCAGCGCGACAAGAAAGATGAACTGTCGAGCAAAGAACGCAGACTAGAAACACTTCAGAATCAGACTCTGCATCACGTAGCAGAAGCATTCAAAAGAGTAAACATCGAAACTCTAGAGACAGAAACATACATGAGTTCGCTACATGTTCATCTGAATATGCTACAGAACAAGATCACGCTACACAGTTGAGTCAACGATCGAACGTAAGAGATCAGACAAGCATGCGAACTAATACGCGCTCGTTTGACGAGAGTTAATCGCGTCATTTCTCGCTCACTCGTCATTAAGAAAATAGTACTTCTGAATGTCTTCATTTAAGAAGATGCGAAGATACAGTCGAGACGCAGATGACACATTCTCTTCTTCACAATGATTTCAACAAGCGATAGCATCGCAATAACGCAGTATCACAAAGATCAATGAAATCAATGATGGGAAAAGTACAGAGAACGCGTCGCAGATGTCAACGCAATCTCAGTACAAAGGTTGCATCTGAGCAATAAGACGATAAAGATGCGTGATGATCTTCAAAAAGCAGAAAGCACTCTCGCAATGCACATCAGAATTAAACGCATAGATCTGAACGCTTATCTGCACTCTAGAAACGTTTCAGGCACGAATAGCTCGCGATACGACTGCGAATGAAGTCATCAGACGACGAAGCATGTACTCATGCACTACTCGAACTGATTGCATCTGCGATCAAGAATGCTACAAGATGCTGACTTCTTGAACTATTGAATAATCGTCGTCATCACGAAGAATCTTAAAGCAGTAGCGAAGATGATGATGAAAACGAAGCTCTTGAAGCAATTTAGAGTGACTAGAACACTCGTTCTCTAACGTGCGATAAACGTGAACAAATTTGATACATAGTCTCAAAACTCACTGTTTCGACTGCGTGAAGCAGTCGTGTAGACTGCGAGTGATTTTCTACCTCAGAGAGTTTTGTTCACTCGATACAGATAGCATAAAGTCTTTCATGAGTCGATTTAATCGATGTCACAAGAATGTATGAATTTATTATTATTATTATTATTAATCTCAAATTTCTTGCAATGATTTTGCATTGACAACGTAACATCAACATTGAAAACAATAATTTTCAAATGATGTTGTTGACTTTTTGTTTGCTCTTTTCGCTCAGTTGTTAACGCGTCTCTTCTTTTTCGCGAACTTCTTTTCAAGTCTGCTCATTATTTTTTTCAATCTCTTCAACTAATTCTTCATGCATCAATTGACAGTTGATGCAGTGACATGTTGATGCATCAGCTTTTCTATCATCTCTGTCAATCTTTTCATCTTTTCTCAGAGCATTAGCTTGTTGTTTTCACGTTCGTTGAGCTTATAAAGTACTCGCGACTTGTTTAATTTCTCATGTATATTCTTCGTCTTAATTAAATTCTTCTGCAAGATAGTAATACATGCTTCTCACTCACTTGCTGATATCACATCAACAATGCTTATCATTTGTCTTTGATGATCAGAATGAGACGTGAGCATCATGTCAATGATGTTTTTATTCTGCTCTTGATTTTGATAATAATTATTCTTTGAATAATCATGACTTTTTTAACAACTTTCAATTGATTCAAAGCGTTTTTCAAATCAATGAGATTTTTACTTTTGAACTTCAACAAAGCGATTTCATATATTATATAAATGTAACATATGTAAAAATTAATGAAATCTTTTTAAGATAAATTTTGAAGATTGATTAACATTATTTGACTGATCAACTTACTTAAAGTGAACACATTAAAAGCAAATTTGAACAGATAGAATCATTCTATTGAGTGCATGATGATAATGTATGTTTCAAAGAAACTGTAAAGCTTTAAATAAAGTTGTCAAAGCTTTCAATAAAGCTTTTAATGAAGCTTTTAATGAAAAAGCTTTTAATGATGAAACTTTTGAAAAAGTCTTTGAAAAAGCTTTTAATGATAAAGTTTGTAAAAAAGCTTTGAATGAAAAAGTTTTTAAAGAAGTTTTTAAAGAAGCTTTTAAAGAAGTTTTTAAAGAAGCTTTTGAAGAAGTTTTTGAAGACAAAGCTTTTGAAAAAGCTTTCAGTAATGTTTTTAAAAACATGATTTCAAGAAGATTTAATTATTCTTTCATCATAAGTAATTGTAAGAATGCATCTCATTAACTATGAATGATGTGTATCTGCAAGACTAGCTCGCGAGATTAAATTAAAGAAACTAATGAGTGAATAGAAATAATGACTTGACAGAAGATGAAAACTCTGCAAGCTTTTGCTTTCATTTCTTAGCAATTAGTTCTATCATCAATAGAATGCTATCTTATTATCTTCTACTACGCAGTTTCACGTAAAGAAATCTTATCATCTCACAGTTTTAATTACTTTATTTGCATGAGACTGTTCAGTAAAAGATGTCAAACATGCAACGACTCATCAAAAGTTGCATGATCAAAAGAAGTAATAACTTCTCTTACATTAAGAATTTATCGTCTCATCAGAACAGATCTGAGAATCATGCATTCAAACATGCAGATGAAAAGTTTGAATTGCAAGAATTTAATGAATAAACAAATTATATCTTTTGACAATCAACAAGTGAAGTATGCAAACAGTTAAAGAATCTGAAGATGCAGAATGTACTGCTTGCTTTACAACTTCATGTATCGAAACTTAAGCGAAAAACTCGATCAATCTTTGATCATTGATATCAACATAATGATGATCACTATTGAAGCAATGCACGCAAGCGTGCTAATTGATTTTGCAAGTTTAAAGAGCAAAGCATCATGAATTACAACTTCTTGATGTTTTAACTGCAAGACTGCAAAGACTTTATAGTTGTGACATCATTTGATTTCATCATGAAACAAAAGAAACTGCAATGATCTGCATCATACTTGTCAGAGAAGTCTTGCAATCAGTGATGAGATCATATGATGAGCATGTATAATCATGATGAGAAACTCAACTAAAAGTACTACATTGAATACTTGCATGCTAAACTTAGCAATTCTGAAATTCGTAACTTTAAACAAAATGTTGATTCAAGACTGCAAAGCAGCAAGTTGATCAAAGCATCATGAATTTCAAACAATATCTCATCAGATTGTACACAGATCTGAACTATTATATATTCAATGAAACTTACATGATGTACTTGCAAATGAAGATTAACAAGGTTATCATGAACAAGTTTCTTTACATTTCATACATCTTTATTAATTATGTTAGTTTGCTAAAGCATCTTATAAACATTGACTTGCATCTGCAAAACATTAATGCATTGTTGAAGTTACATTTGCAGCAAAGTGAAAGTGCAGTGTTTCAGAAGAGTTTTTAATTCTTGCATGAAAAGATGAAGTCTGTTGCTGCAACAAAGAATTCAAAGTTCTTTGCTTCAAGCACGCAGTCTAAAGACGATGCAACATTTAAGTTCAATGAGTTCAAGCAAAATGTTGCTTCATTCAATCTTACATGCTGATTATGCAAGAAGCTGAGATACAAGATTGATAATATAATGTGTTTTAACTACACATTCAAATAAGAAACTTGCAATCATGATGAAAAGATGAAAAAAGAGAAAGTTTAATGTTCATCATTGAATTATTAAATATAATTATAAAAAGATGATTGTTACATGCATTGATGATATCAGTATTGACAAATGTCTCTGAGAAAATGCGCGAAGCTCACTGTTTTATTGACTCTGAGATCAAGCGAAACTTTATATTGCAATTGTGAATAAAAAAGCATGAGTTATCAAAGAATCATGCAACTCTGAAACAGATTCAGACAATCAATAATCATTGAATTTTCTGCTATAATATGCATCAGATCAATATCAAGTTGATCAATCATAAGAAAGTTTGCAAAAGCTGAAACATTGAGTTTCATGCTGTGAACATGCAAGAATATGATATGATTCTTGATTATTTATGATTAAATGAGATTGATTTGAATATTCATTAATGTAAGCATTGCTGATCATATCAGGAAAACAGCACTCAGCATGCAAAGCAAATATGAGTTAATCTGTGCAAGACATTGAAATTTGTTAAGCTGATAATGCTTGCAGCTAAGAAAAGAAGAAAGACTTATGTAGCTTTGCTTTATCAGCTGCTATCTACAGATGACTTATTGCAGAATGCAGATCATCAGACTGCAAGATGCAATGCACTTTAAGCAAAAGAATCAAAGATATTCTTTGCTATTTAAGATCTCAAGAAAGTATTTTCTGAGATTCTTTCTGATAGTTTGAACATGCATGATCAGATGAAACATTTCATTAATCTGATGAAGAGCAAAATGTCTTGCATTGAGTTTATTTACAAAATGACACAAGATGAGTTTGCTGCAATATGAGACTATTTAGACAACGCATTAAAGAAGAAATGAATTCATTCATCAAGTAGTTTTGCAGAAGCATCTGTGTTGTTTATAAAAAAGGTTGAACGAAAGTCTTTATTTATGCATGAACTATCGCGATCTCAATGAAATAACAGTAAAGAACAATTACTCATTGTCTTTACTGTCTGAAATGCTGAATCACTTTGCTTATGCAAGACATTTTATCAAAATTGATATTTGCAACGTTTATCATTGCATTCGAATTTGCAAGAACGATGAATGAAAAATGACTTTTCATACATGCTATGATCAGTTTGAGTATCAAATGATGCTCTTTGAACTGATAAATGCTTCTGCAATCTTTCAGTTTTATGTAAATCACACACTTAAGTTATTTATGAATAATTGCTACGTGATATATTTAAATAACATTTTAATATACTTTGAGATGAAAAAGCAGCATTGAGAGCATGTGTGTAAGATTCTTCGCATGCTACTGAAATATTGACTGTATATTAAGCTGTTGAAATGCACTTTCAATCATAGCAAAGTTATCTTTCTGAAATTTATAATAAAATGAAAAAGTATTCAGATGAAACAATCTTGTATCGATGCAATCACTAGCTGATCTGAGTTTAAGTCTGTAAAGAACATTCTCATATTCTTGAAATTTGCAAGATTTTATCAAGAATTTATAAGAAAGTTCTTTCAAATCATCGCGTTCTTAACAAATTTAATCAAGAATGCAAAGAAAAGAATGATGCATTTGTTCTTTGCAATGATGTTAAAAGCAAAAAAAGCTTTTGAAAAATTGAAAGCAGTTTTTGTCAGTGCTCTCATTTTAAAACACTATGATTGAAATGCAAATTTTTGCATGAAAATTGATGCATCAAATCGCGAAGTTGAAGACATGCTTAGTCAGAAGAACAAAACTGATTAATGACATTTCATTGCATACTATAGTTATAAGTTCAAAGAAGTTAAAGTATGATGAGACATGCATGATAAAAAGTGGTATGCTATAGTTCTCGATTTTAAGAACTGATGACACTATCTTCAGAGTAGTAAGCAACTCATATGTGTGATAACAGATCATAATAATCTTCGTTACTTTATAATGATAAAGAAGCTCAATGCACAACAGATGTGTTAAGCTGAGAAATTAGCTGCGTTTGACTTTTATATAAAATATCACAGAGACAAATTAAACTTTGCGAATGTATCATTAAGAAGACTCGACATCATGAAATTGAATGATAGCAAGAAGAATAATGATTATTTTCTATCTACTTTGCAAAACAAACCTTGCAATCAAAAATATCAATCTGAGCTGCTAGAAAATAAAGAAGTTTCAACAATAATCAAACTTACAGCATTGATGATGCAACTGAATGACATAGTCATTGCAGATACTTGAGTCATATGTTTGAATGAGAAAGTACTTACTAGATTTTGCAGAATTTTAAACACTGCATCATCTCAACTTCTGATTCATCAGATTATGAAGTTGAAAAGATTCTATTTGAAGATGAGTGAATCAATGACTGCGTGATTGCTGAAGTTACAACAAAGAAACGTTTTTGTTGTAAATGAGAAGTGATGTCAACAATTTACATCTAGAAAGAATGAGCTTTTGAAATAAAGTATGAGAAATGATGAACTGCTATGTCGTGATCTTGCAGTTTATGTACTCAATGACTCTGCTACAAGAAATGAGATTCTGCATATGAATCATGATGATTTTGAAGCAAATCATTTTGCATACGCTTGTATTGAGACTGCAATAAGAAGAAAATATTACTGATTGAAAATGCTTAAAAAGATGACAGAATATGTTTGCATCTGTTCAAACTATCAATGAGTGCAAGTGCATCATCATAAGTTTTATGAGAAGCTGATGTTTATATCTTCAGAAAGTGTGAATTCATTTCACATGATGATCATGAATTTCATAATAAACATGCTTTTTGCAAAGAATTTGTACATCGAAAAAACAAGTGATGTTATATTGATAATAATAAATAAGTTGATCAAGCATGCAATTTATATTTCAACAATCAAAGATCTGAACATTGAAAGACTTGTGAATCTGTTATGACGAAAATTCATATCTCAGCATGAAATAATGCAAAGCATTATATTGAATTGAGACTCATTGTTTATCAATCATTTCTGAATCACTTTATGTTGATATCTTGAAGCAAAGTGAAAGCTAAGCACTGCATTTCATTCGCAAATCGATGATCAAACAGAAAGACAGAATCAGATGCTTGAGCATTATTTGCGAGTGTATTTCAATTACAAGATGAATAACTGATCAGAACTTTTGTTGATGATGATGTTTGCATATAACAACAACGTACACGCTAGTAGTGAAAAAACTTCACATGAGCTTTTAAAGAAATACACTGCAAGCTTTGCAGAGACATTTAAGAACAGAACTTTAAAAAGAAAGACATTCTTAACTATGAAGTGAGCAGAATGACTACGAAGTATCAGAGAACATTTAATAAAACTATGAAAGCAAGTAGCAGAGCAGCAAACAAAGTATTATAATGCTCATCATAAAGTTGTAAGCTTTCAGATGAAAGACAAAGTGCTTTTGCAAAGTATAAAAATTCATATGCTTCAATCAAAGAAGAAGATTGATCACAGATAACTGAAATCATTCAAAATATTGAAGAAAATCAACACATAAGCATATAAGCTTAAACTATTTGAGAAATATGATGCAATTCACTCAATCTTTCATGTTTCTTTATTGAAATCTTGACACTCACGTGATGAGAATTCAAAGTTGCAGATCATTTTCATGAAAGATAAAGAAGATACTTAATCAGTGAATCAAGAAAGAAAAGATTAAATATTTAGTTCAATGAGCTGATTCATCTTTCTACGAAAACTTCTGAAAATCAATGAAAAATCTTAGCAATGCAAAGAAGATCATTGAGAACTACAAGATAGAAAGACAAGTACATCAGTTAACTGTAAAGAAGTCAAAGAAAAAAAAGAGAAATAAATCACATAAAAATCATGATTGAGAGAGTATCAAAAGCGCAAAAACGTGAGTTTAAGAAGTTGATATTAAACTACAATTATAAAATCTTATATAATATATATCTTTTAAAAAAAATGATGAACGTCGTGAAAGAATGAAGAAAAGAAGCAATCAATGATCACAAGCGAGAATGTCAAAGTGAAGAAGAAAGCTATTTATTCATCAGCGAATCTTGTCATGCATTGCTTACTTCAGTTGATACTTACGAGATGAAGATGAAGCAACATGATAATGATGAGAAGTGATGAAGATGAGAAAAATAAGAATCTCTACTTAACTGTTAAATACAATCTCACATACTAAGAAAGAAAACTACTCACTTTTTCATTGTCAAAGATGAAGAGTGAGATGATTCTGAGCATGAGTGATGAGATGTTAAATCATTATTCACGCAGCGTAATGCATCATCAGCTGAAGAAGATGCAAGATTAAATTCATCATGCAATCATGCTTTTTTTCAAAGCAATGCTTGCATTTGCGAGCACACTCGATGAGAGCACGACACATGTGAATTATCACTACGCTCAGATGATGAACACAGCGACAGCATCAGATCTTTTGATCATAATGATTTAATATACATCAGCAGTTATTAAAACATGCAGAAATAAATATGTTTATCAAAGATTGTGAGTTCAATCATTAACGTAACAGACGCAAGAAAAGCAGAAGAAGCAGACGTGATAAATATTACAGTGATGATGATATGAAGAGAAATGTACACTTTAAAAAAATTAACAGACTTCATGAGCATGTTAGCATGATCTCAGTGAGCGCAAATGCTGCTACTTATCATGATAGTGATGATGATGATGATGATGTTGATACTGCTATGTCATTCACATTAACTCATGAATTAACTTGCATCACAACAACGCTGCAACGAAAGAAGCTCATATCATGAGTTGCAAACTATGCAAACTATGCATAGCAGATCTCATGTTTTATCAGTTCAAAAAAGCAGTACTTATGAAAGAATATGCTGAAACGAGACAAGAAGAAAAGAAAGAAAGAAAGAAAACAAAGTTGAAAAGTTGATATCAACAATCTTGCACTAGCTTTGTTTATGCTTATTAACATGATTAGCTCATGATACTTTTATACAAATGCTAAAATGTTGAAGAAGTCATGATTATGCTATCAACTATAAAAAGACAATATGATGCTATGAAGACTCAGAAATTAAGTCTTTAAGAAGAAATGCAATTGTGAGAATGCATTTCATTGACTATAAATGATGTGTATTTACAAGACTAGCTTACGAGATTAGATTGAAAAGATTAACAAGTGAATAAAGATAACAACTTGACAGAAGATGAAAACTTTATGAGTTTTCACTTTCATTTCTTAGCAATTAGTTCTATTATCAATAAAGTGCTATCTTATTATCTTCTACTACGCAGTTTCACGTAAAAAAATCTCATTGTCTTACAATAATTTGAATGAATGAATTTAACATCATCATTTAATTTATGATGTTATCATTCAACTTCTGAATTTGCTTTTGTTGTTTCTTTGCTGACTGAACTAGCTTTGTTTATATTGAGCTTATAAATGAAGAAAATAATAAGAGAATGAATGCAGATGAAGCTTTTTTCATAAAACTTCGCTGTTTAAAAACATGTTTTGCAAAGAATTTAAAATCAGCAATGATGAAACTCTTTAGTCATTAATTTAATAGCATGTCATTTTACTTATTGAATTTTTCTTAAGTTTTATCTTCAATCTTCTGATTTCACTTCTTAATGATTTCAAGATTCAGAATTCTAGCGTCAATATAATGATCTTTGAAACATGTGACATGTTTATGTTAATGATGAGCAGCTAAAAGTAAATCTTCATTAGTACTTTAAAGAAGAACAGATGTAGCATAAACAGATTTGCATGTTTTAACAAGCTTCTTCAAAGCTTAAGCTTCAGCAGCAGAATCATTATTATTAATTATTTACTTCATGAGCATATTCATTTTAGTAATGTTGAATGAGATAAATAATACTGAAAATGATATATCATTTGAACTTTGAATTGTGATAATAATAATAATAATAATAATAATTCATACATTCTTGTGATGTTGATTAGATCGATTCATGAGGAAAATCTATGCTATGTGTGTTGAGTGAACAAAACTCTCTGAGGTAGAAAATCGCTCGCTGTTTATACAACTGCTACACGCAGTCGAGACAATAAAACTGAAACTATGTATTAAATTTGTTTGCGATGATTGCATGTTAAAGAATGAGTGTTCTTGTCATTCTAAACTGCTTTAGCAGCTTCATTTTTATCATTGTTCTCGTTGTTGTCTTGAAACTCTTCGTGATTGAGATGATGATTCAATAGTTTATGAAGTCAACGTTTTGTAGCTTTTAAATTGTAATATTTGAAGAAGTGATAGAATGAGATTTAATAATGATAAAAAGCTTTAATAAAACAATAGTATAATTTAAAGATGTTAAATTAGATTTGACTCAAGCACTTTGTATGTTACTTATCATCAAAGTAATCTTTTAAGTTTGCAAATACAATTTTATGAAATTTGACTTGTTAATTGAATATTCAGCACTCAATCAAGTAAATGCTTTAAGCTTCAGCTTGTAAATAATGATCAATGATAGAAAGACTTTTATATTCAGAAATTGAAACAAATTTGATTTGATTTGATTTGAATTTGATTTGAATTCATACATTCTTATAACATTGATTTAGACTCGACTCATGAAAAAAAACTATGCTATGTGTATCAAATAAATAAAACTTTCTAAGAGAGAAAATTACTCATTGATTACATAATGACTTCACGTCATCAAAACAATAAAATTGACGTTATGTTATTAATAATGAATTTATAGCTTCTATTCAGCATGTGATGCTTAAGTAAACTTTTATGAATGTCTGTGTTATTTGTTGTAACACATCGTTTTTACTCTGCTCTTTATTAATGATATTTTATACAATGATGTTTCAATTCAATTCTTGATTTAACGATGAAAGATGTTTCTTTGCACTCATGATGCTCATGATTGTAACGCAGAAACTGTGTTCTCTTGCTTAATGATTATCATTTATTGAGCAGAGAAATGTGTAATGAAAGAAAGATGTACATAATAAGAAGATAAAATGTGATTATATTAAATAATTCTTTTCTTCTCTTGATTTGATTTATGTCACGTAGACGTTGAATAGATTGTTAGTATAAATGTGCAATCATAATTATTTGATGCTTAGTTGATCAATAGTAAAGATGTATTCTGATCATTCTTATGCATTCTCAATTTTTCACGTAGATAAATGTATGACTTGATATCAAGTAAAGAAGATGAGTTCAAGCTTTCTTAGTATATCAGCATGATCAACAAGTTACTACTTTTTCAAACACATATAGTTACAAACTTAAGACTCATTATCTGATTCATTTATTCTATCTGATATCTTTTTATCAATTACTTGATAATACTGTTGATGTAATGAAAATGTTTTAATATCAATGCAGTTGATGAATTATGAATTCTTCAATCACTTGTAATCATGACTTTCAGACTCTTTATCTGAGTCAACTATTTTACTAGTAGTATCTTCTTATCTTTTACATAGACAAAATCATGAGAGAGAAAAAGTTGATATTAGCTGATTTTTATCAACTTTTTATGAGTTAACTGTTAATCTTATATGTCAGCTAATGATCAAAATTAGCTGACTCTCTCAGTTATTAACTGACTATTAGCTGGTTTTTAGCTGATTTAACTGTACACTCAACTAATATTGATATTATCTCTTTTGTTGACTTCTTTAACATTTGCGCATTTTGCTTATTAACAATCAAATATTAAATTAATGACTAGATAGTTATTGCGCTTGTATAATAAATTTATTAATTATTAATTTGACTATTGTTGAGAAGTGCATTGATAAACTTGTTTCTAGCAGCTTATTGTGATAGCTCTGAATTCAGTCAAAATTCAGTCAGACTTGTTTCTAGCAGCTTTCTTTAAACTAGCATCAGAGATAAAGTTGTGTGCTGCAACTTTGTCATGCATGACAGTATATAAATAGAGCAGTTTGTGACTTCTCTTTATAATCAAGATAGATTTCATCATATGTGATACTGTTTACTTTATTCTTTCAATAAATTATGAGCATCAATTAGCAAGAAGCTTTCAACATAATTAGAACAAAACATTTTAAGCATTTGATGCTCAACAACTCAATATGAAATTTATTCAAATGAGCAATCAGCGATCACTTACTACGTGTCTCACAAGAAAATAAATAAGTACATTGACTTAAAAAAGTTCAGTGAAATTCAACAGCTTATTACACATCTTACAAGAAGATAAATAAGCATTTACATCAAGTTAACAGTTTATTACAAGTTTTCAAGAAAGTGAATAAATTAACACACTTAATTGCGTTGAAGAACGCATAAACTTTCATCATCACTGACGAGATTAAATTCTTTTCACTTCACTCGTCAATCTATTTAATATCTTTTTTTAAATTCTAACAACAAGCTGAGTTTACATTGCATGTCATGAACTTCAATGACTTTTTCATCAAACAACAATCTGTTCTCATTCTCACTTGCAAGAACTACAATCAATGATTTTCTTTCATGAAGAGATGATTCATTGAGAAAGACTTGTGATTCATTATTGAAAATAAGTCTGACTTAAACATACTCAACAATATTATTAGCACCATCAGTGAAATTTAATCTCTTGACTTTGAGAGTTAAAAGATTGATGCAAAAGCTCATTACTGACTGATCATTTACATCATCATCAATGATCAAGAACACATTGCAGACAAGATATCAACAAAAAAGATTTGAAATGCTTTGAGTTATAAATACAAAGAGAAGTTACAAATCACTGAAAAACAATATTTGATGAACTTCATTGATTACAGAATGTTGACGAATATCTTCATTGAAAAAGCATGAACACATCTTATCAAGTTGACTTGAAAGATCGTTGCAATACAGAAAGATATAAATGATTTATTCAAGTCAAAACATCACTTTCAAGTCTTACTTCAATTGCTATCAGATGAATACACAGTCATTCAAGATATCATTGATGCACAGAATAAGTTAAACATCAAGAAAAAACTTCAAAAGCTACAAGAGAAGAAAGCACAATTGAAAATAACAAAGACTGCGTTATAAGTCAAGCAAGAGAATGAATGCAAGCGCACTGATCATAAGCAGAACAAACGCAAAATCAGTCATTGTTGCAAAAGTCTTTCAGACTTCAACAGCAATCAATTGCATCATCATCAGTTGTAATGATCTTTAAAATGTTTTCTCTGTGAAGATAAACATCATCTAGTCGATTGCTTTCATCTGTCTGCAGCTCAAAAGCTTGTGAAGAAATGCAAAGATAAAGACAAAACAAAGCATAAGAATGTTGATGATTTTCAAACTTTCATTGAACTTCTGAAGAGCAAGCACAAGAAACACAGAGTTTATAATGCAAAAAGCGATAATTCTGAAATCTTTGATAATAATGAGAAAGATAAGAACAAGAAGAGCGAGAATATTGCAACTTTGTCAAAGAACATTGTCAGTAAGATTTTTGAATTCAACTGAATTGTAAATTCTGATGTTTTCTCATATATGACTGATCAACTTCAACTTTTTAATGATTCTTTAGTTTGCATTAAAAGATGCATCATTAAAGTTGAAGAGAAAAAATTGTATATCAATCACTGTGACACAGCAGTCATGCAAAATCATTACAAAAACTCAGTTAAATTGTTTTCTATTCTTCATATTTCTAAGCTTGAAGTGAATCTTCTTTTTAAAAGAAAAATGTATAAGAAAGATTTGCAAGAAAAATTTGATGATAAAGATCTGTACGTGCATGACAAGTAAAGAAAGCAAATGATTAAGATTTTAGAATGTAAAAACGTTTACATAGTAAAGAGAATTGCAAACGATCTTGATGAATTTGCATTACTATCAGCTATGCAGTGTGACATTTCATCAGCATTTTCAGCAATGCACAATTCAATGAATCTCAACAATTTAATGAATTTAAATCACTTCGCGTCTTACATTGATGTGATTCATCATGAGAACGAGATTGAAGTTAATCACGATCAACTTAGTTTTGCAAATGACAAAAGCTTCAAGTTGTATAAGTTGTGACATCATCGTTTCACTTATTTTGAATCAGCAAAGCTTCATCAACTTCATAAGATCATCACTTTGAAAAAATCTATTTTCATTAACAACAATCATGAGAATGTGTGTGAAATATGTGCGCTCATCAAGTTCATTAACAAATGAGAACATAATGTCAGCAATTGAAAGACAAGTATCTTGACTTTCATTTTCATAAACATCTGTGAATCACTATCATCATTTCTTGATAGCGAGTTGTACTTTCTAAAAATAGTTAACAATTACTTCAGAAAGACTTGATGCATTTCTTTGAAGCAATGATTTGATGCATCAGATGCTCTGCAAAAATAAAAACTCAGCATAAAGTTTTACAGCGATGTCAAACTTCTTTCAGTACACAGTGATAATATCATGAAACTTAAAGTCATCTTGAATGATTGATGTTCATTAATTGACATTACTTCTTAATACATTGTTTCACACATGTTGATTCAAAATGAAGTAGTTGAAAAAATTATACACATCACAGAAAACTCAATGCAAATCATGATCAAAAATGCTGAACTTTTCATTAAATTTTAAACAAAAGCTGTAAAAATAAATGTTTATCTGCAAAATTGAATCATCATGAAACTTTTAATTAATGAAGTTTTCATGATTTTAAAGAAAATATTCATCGAGATCAAGCTCTTAATTGATCATGTACAAGTATGAGAATGCAAATGTTACTCATATGTTGATCTCAAGTCATTGTCAGTCAAAGATAAATGAGACAAATTCATGAACAAAGACAGATTCAACATCTTCATGAAATATGTGAAAAATATCAATAAACAATATTATTTCTGAGTTTCAGATCTTGATCAAGTTATTAAAAGTCACGCTGTCAAGTTCATTAAAGATGAAAAGAGTAAAAACATGAATTTGCAACTTTGCAAGCAAACATTCAATGTTTTTTTTAATTCTTACTCAATTCAACACTCATGATGAATTTATGCAAGATTCTATATAATGTAGCAAGCATCGCTTTAGCACAGCATTCTTTTTATTTATAAAATCACTTTTTTCTGCACTTTATACTGTAAGTGTTCTCAATGCAAGAACTTTATGAGTTTATTTCTTCTTCATTTTTCTCTTCTTTCATCTGATTCTTTGATGATGTTACAGCTTGAAACTGATTCAGTATGATTGTTGAGATCATCATTTGAATCATTGCTGTCATCATGCTTGCAATTTCTAAGAGCATTTTTAAGTTCATGATGTTTTTCTTTCATTGCATTGATCTTCTTTCTATCTTTCATTTGAAACATGTTAACAAAACATGTTTGATTGACATTCAATCATTATTGCACTTGCATGTTGTCATTGTGACATTGAGTACACATCTTTTATGTAGAAATTTATTGAAGTCAATCTTTTCAATTTGTAGCTGCGTCAGTAATGCATTGTGAAACTTCACTCAATCTTTGTATAGATGCAGATGTTGATGAGTCACTTCTGACATTAAATATTGAAAATGAACTGCGTTAGATTTCTCTCTTCAAATTACTCTTCATGTTTATCTGATTTATTTCTATATGAGTGTCAGTTACATCATTATTTTTGTACACTAATGCTCAATCAGCAATAGCAACAGTTTGTATGCATCATTAATTATCTTGTCTATCGCTTCATTTTTGAGCATTCTTGCATGCTTTGTCACTTAATGCAACTTCAGCGTGATTTTCTGAAAGCAAATGTTCTCATGCACAGTTTAAATTTATCATAGATGTGTCTGATTTCTTGTTGATGTTATGACTTTCACTGTTTTCAGAAAGATCTGACTATCACTGTACATCTTGTATATCTTTTCATAACTCTTTTGATTCACTGTTGCTATGTTTGCAAAATGTTTCACTTTCGCGATTAATCTCTTCAGTTTCTTATGATGAGTGATGATTAAAATCAATTCTTTCAATCTTTTATTTAACTTTCAGTTAACTTTCATTGCAATCACTGTGATGTCATCTTCATTATTGTTATCATTCAAGTAAACTCTTTGTTTCGATGCAAATATATCAAGACTGTGTTTCTTTATTGGTATTTTCTTGTTTGCATCTATAATCATCTTCAATGACTTTGTTCAGAAAAACAATGTGTAAAAATGATTTCAATTCATCTTCATTCATTTAAAAGTTTCTTTCATTTATTTTTGCTTCAGCTGCAAAGATGTTTTGTGCAGTTTTGATTTTCAATCTCTTTTTAATATCAAGTTGTTGCAAATTTAATGTATCATTGCTTTGATAACTTCATCTGATTTTCAAGAATTCATGTTTATTATTGATCTTTGTATCAGCTTTCATAAGTGAATATTTATCAATGCTGTGTTTGTTTCTACTTATAAAGCTTTCGTTGATATCACATGATAAACATTGATGATTTGTTGCAATGCTCTTTCTTATACTGATCTTAGCTTAACATTCAAATCTTTTCAATGATTCTTCATCTCTTATGATGTATATCATACAACGACTTCGTGACTAAGCAGAAAGCATGTCATCGCGAAGTATATTTGCTTTCTCATCATCATTAATGAATCTCAAGTAGATTTGATGATTATCTGCATGATTTTCTGTTTAATCATCAACTTTGCTTTGACATGATGCATGTGAATCACTCATTTTAACTTAAAGTTGAGTTGAACTTTTAAAATTCTGATGTTTGATTTTGAATTAATCTAATGTTCTGTCAGCTTTAAGCTTTCATTCATATTGAATCACTTAAAAGTTCTTGTAAAATGAATCAACTCATGCTTTGTCTTTAAAAATTTGATGTCATATGTTTTTAATCATTGTTCACATTTATCATAAATCTCATCAAGAACTTTGCAGTTACGCTTTGTAAATTCTTTGTATGTTAGAATATTGACATTGTTTATGAAGTTTGTAAAGTTAGTTTTTAACTTAATGTTGTTACATGCTTCTAACAAGTTTATATTGTAGAACAAGTATAATATTAATGACAGTGAAGAATCTTGTGATATGTTAATGTTCATGCTGCATTTTATCATCATGTAATCGTCAATTATGATGATGATGCATCAATCTTTCAGAAAATTCTTCACAAATTTGAGAAGCAGTCTGAGAATTTATCTCTTTTTTATGTTGTGTAAAAGTTTGTCATGTATCACATTATTAAACGCATTCTTCTCATTCAGACTCAGCAGTGAAACTCCTCTTTTTCTTGTATCACTTCATACAATGTGTATCTTTTTTATAATAAGTTGCAAAGTTGTATCTGTTGATCTGTGCTTATGAATTCTCATCTGAATGTCTGATATTGAGTTGTAAGCTTTCATAATGTTTTGCAAACATTCAAATATGATGAACTTCAGTATTTTGCTCAATGTATCAAGTAATATAATTAATTTATATGTTTTTGCATTAAAGTAATCTTTCTTGTCTGACTTATACATCACTATTGTGATTGCACTTTTGAACTAAGTGAACTGTATTTCTTTCTGTAAACATCTTTCAAAGAGAGAGTGTATTTATTCTGACGTGTTGTTGATGAGTCTGCACATTACTTTATTCATGTATTTCATGTATTTCAAAGTCTTGTCAGATGTCATTTTGTAAATGACTCTTTTAATCTTGCAATGCATCAATGAAGCATCATCTTCAATCAAGAATGAATATTCAAAGTCTTTCATGTTCAGCATGAAAATTTCTAAAGATGATGAGAAGTGAGTATGAAACATCATCTTTGTCTTATTTTGTGCTGTTGTGATGATGTTGAAGCATTCTGATTTCGTCAGAGAGAAAATCATCACTTGAGTCAATGTGTCTGAGACTGCATTTCTCACTCATTTCGTAGTTTAAAACAGTTTTCTTGAGAATTGCTTAACATTCTGCATGATCTTTCAATATTCACTGCATTTCTGTTTTCTGATAATCTTGCTCTTCTTATTGCATGCTTGAATGTATTCTACTCAGTTTTTGATGATTCAACAGTTTCTTTTCATTCATTGTATATTCTTGATGATCTTTGTGCACTCTCTTGTTCACTTCACTTTGATCATTTCATGTAATTTCGTTTAAAGAATGAAAGTTTTAATGATTTTCTTTAGTGCATTCAGCAACTGTTTTGTATATTCATTAATATGTTGATGTTTCACTTTCTGATCTGACAGTGATTTTGACATTTGTTCTTTCAGAGTATTGATGAACTTCTCTTCATTCATTATCTTTTAGTTGCAACGCAATCTTTGCGCTGACTCTTCACGAACTCTGAAATTTATAATTGTCTGTATTAATAAATGATTTAAAAAGTTTTTTATTTTCTTGTTAATTTTGCATCTTATCAATCTGTTTATGATGTTATCTATCATGAAGACTAAATTTATCATTGTTTAAGATTCTTGATAATCTCTCATAATTGTGTCTCAAAATAGCATCAATGATGCTTTGATGCTTGTGATCATTTCAATTAAATCATTCAACAATGAATGTTATCTTGAATAAAATGACTTTTCTCATGTGAAGTGATGCAGATTGAAGTCTTTTACAAGAATGCATTCTTTTGACATATGCAGCGTCTTTTCAATGTCTGAAAGATTTTCTTTTTCATGAATGACTTCATGATCTTTGAATGATAAATTGTATGCTTCATAAATGTGTATAGCTTTCTGAGTCATTTGTGCATCATTTATTAATGTTTATAATATAATTGTATCTACATCTTTGAAGTGTCATGTTGAATATCAGATGTTGCTGTTAATTTTCTTGTTTATGTAGAAACAGATTCTATCTTCATTATTCTTCAATGTGAAGTCAATTATTGCTGAACAATATGCTTTGAAAATGTCATTAAATCATCAAAGTTCTTGAAGAATCAAAATGTCATAATTTTTTAACTTTTTCTCATGTAGTAACACTATCATCATCTTGTTTCTGAACTTGTGAACATTGTACTGTAGTATTCAAAGCTTCTTTTGCTGAAACATTAAAGTTCACATTTTAAACTGTTTAATATTCTTTTGAATGTTTGCAAAGCATTTGCTTCACTTGTAAAATTCTCAACAAAAGATGACATTGATAACAACATGATTAACATTAACTTTAATTCATTTGATCTTAATTTCTTGATTAAGTGATTCAGTATAATGTTTTCTGATGTGATGACTGTGCTGAGCAGATGACTTTCATTCATTGAGCATTTCTGCTTTCTCTTCAAGTCATTGTTTATCAGCAATTTTAAACTGATAAATGTTTCTATAAATGTCTTTGATGTTATTATCTTGAGTTTTTTCTGTTTTTGTAAAACATGATATAAAGATCTGTGCTTTGTGACTCTCTTTATTCTTTCTTTTTCAGCTTGTTGTTTATGACATTGAGAGTCAAAGATTTTGTGTATATCTTAACATGCTTCACATTTTCACATGTCTCAAGTCTGTTTGTAAGAATAATGCTTCAAGTGATGATTTAATGTGCAGTGAATACATTTCTGCTTGTTTTTGCATTCATACATCTTGTGATCATATTCTTAACACTTTAAACATTGATGCACTCTGCAGCTTGAGTTGTAAAACTGTGTGATCTTTATGTTGATCTCATGACATACTTTCTCATTAATCAGCTTGTTCATCATCTCAGCGCTGATTACATTTTATTATCAGCAAGATGTATTTCTTCTGCTCACTTTCTTTTGTGAGTCACTTAATCTTCTTGATCATTATTTCTAAATGTATGTTTTTGTTGATCTTGATGAGCATTTTCGCTTCTTTCTTCTTTATGTTCTTAGACATTTCTTCAATTCTAATTTCATGTATCACTACTTTAAAACTGATCTTATGCAAACATGCATTCAATGATATCTTTTTGATTCAAAAATCATTTTTCTTCAGTGTTTTCTTACTGTTCTTTGTCTTGACTCAAAATATCAGCAGTTTTGATCATCTCTTCATCATCTTTATGTTCTTGCACATCAACAGCATCTTGTCGACGTCAATCTTTCTCACTCACTTCACTATGTTCTTCATTGTTATCATCATGATTCTCTTTACTTCTTTTTCTTCTTTGATGAAGATTTTTACTTCAAATTTCTTACAATGATTTTGCACTGATGATGATATGTTGATGTTGAACACAAGATAACTCTCAAATGATGTCATTGATTTCATGCTCATTCTCTTCGCTCAGCTGTCAATGTGTTTTCTCTTCTTCATGAACTTTTTTTCAAGTTTGCTTGTTATCTTTTTCAATCTCTTCAGCTGATTCTTCATGCGCTGATTAATAGTTGATGTAATGACATGTTGATGCATCAACTTTTCTATCATCTTTGTCAAACTTCTCATCTTTTCTCAAAGTATCAGCTCGTTGTTTCTATGTTCATTGAGTTCATAAAATACTTGCAGCTTGTGTAATTTCTTCTATATATCTTTCGCCTTGACTGAATTCTTCTGCAAGATGATGATAATCACTTCTCATTCACTCATCAACATCACATCAATGATGCTTCTCATTTGTCTCTGATGATCAGAATGAAGCGCAAGCATCATGTCAATAATGTGCTCTGTCTTTAAATAGTTTAAGTAATTCGTTTTAATTTCTATATTTATGCAACAAATGCTCTCAAACATTCAATGTTCTTTCAGAGCAAAGATCTGTAAGAAAATCATCAAAGAATAATATTTCAATTAATGTTTTAAAATTTAATGCTTTTATGATTGATGTTTTCTCTGAATCAACTGATGCATTAAAGACTATTGCAATCAACTTGAATGTACTTAATTCTAAGATCACGTCACATGCATCAAATGAGCACGAAGTTCACATAAATGTTCAAATCACTCAAAAAGTCTTTGCATCAAGCATGTTTAAGTCAGCAGCTCAAACATTTCTGCATGTAGTCATTTCAAAGAGAAAAAGAGACAGCAAAAATCAACAATTAAAAGAATGTGCATTTAAAATCTTGCAAGCTATAATAATTTAATTCATTATAAAGAAAGTTAATGATGATGAGAGTAATTCTGACATAAGCATATCATAAACATTATTCAACATTGATGAATTTGATTCTTTTAAAGTAATAAGAATTCTTACATTGAACATTTACAAAGACGTAGTGCAGAATTCAGTTTGAGAAAAACTTTGAAAAGAAGCAATTAATGTAGAACTTGTGACGTTAGTCATTAATGAAATCTGACAAGAAGAAGTGTCGCTCAAAAAGATCAACATCATGATAAGCAAATGAGTTTTTAAGTCAAAAATGCACATCAATAATTCTCTTGATAAACTGAAGATAAGACTGATAGTCAGAGATTTCTTTTAAATTCATGAAGTTGACTATGAAAATACTTTCACATCAATTGTTAAGTTTGACACTCTGCAAGTCTTTCTAGTTATTGCAACAATGAAGAATCTTGAACTTCATTAAGTCAATGTAAACAATGCGTTTACTGAGTCATTTCTCAAAGAAATCATTTACATGTTTTCTTTGTCAGAAGTAAAAGTCAAATTCAACTGTATTTTAAGAATTCTTTGAAGTCTTTATAATTTCAAGTAAGCTGCATGAGACTGACATGATTGCTGTGTAACAGTGCTGTCTGAACTTGACTTCACTCAATGTGTTGCAGACTCATGTCTTTTGATTCATGAATCAAAAGAAATCATGTTGTTACTATACATTGATAACATAATTATTGTTTTCAAATCATTAAGCAACGTTAAATGATTTAAGCATGAGTTTCAATGTGTTTTCAAAGTCAAGAATCTGAGAAAAATGAAGAAAATTCTTAACATTCAAATCACTTGCAACAGAAAGACATGAATTTTATAAATAAATTAAACTCATTATCTTCATAATGTTCTTGAAAGACTCAACATAAAACAAGACAAGCATAAGACAACAGATTTTTCAATGAATGAATATGATGTTTTTCGCTCAGCTGAACTTAAAGACGTGAGAATCAATCAGCATGAATATCAACAAGTCATTAAAAGTCTCATGTATGCTGCAATTCACACTTGTTTTGACATTGTTTTTGCTCTCAATCAATTAAGTCAATATCTCAATGATTTTGCAAAACATCATGAACACACTTTAAAGAAGTTGATGTGATACATTTGTTTCATCATTGATTTAAACATCATGTATAAAGTCAGTGAAAGCATGAAGTTAGTAGAATACTCTGACTCAAACTACATTTCAAACAAACTAGATTGCAAGTTGATTCTCATTTATATTTACATGCTTAATGAAGAATCAGTTTCTTGTATGAGTTAAAAGCAAAAGTTCATTGTCACATCAATTATTGAGACAAAGTACATGACTTTATCAATCTGCATCAAGAAAGATTTATGAATCAATCAAGTGCTTAAAAACATAAATTTGACAAAGTATTTAAGCATCAGTTACAGTTACATTGATATTCTTAAGAAGATTACTCATCAATCTGTCTCATTCACACAGCTCAAGAGAAATAATCAAGCATTTCTTATGCTGATTAAGAATGTTCATATTCACGAAAGATTGAAGCACATTGACATCACTTATCATCACATTCAAAATCTGCACAAGAAGAATCAGATTTCAGTGAACTTCATCTTTAATTAAAATATGATAGCAGACGAATTGATCAAGTCACTATCTCAACAGAACTTCAAGAGATTCATTGAATAATTAAGATTGAAAAGCAGTGAAAGCTGAGAAACTTGCAAGCATCAAGTGAAAGTGTTGAGAAGTGCAATGACAGACTTATTTCTAGCAGCTTATTGTGATAGCTTTGAATTCAATCTAAATTCAGTCAGACTTGTTTCTAGCAGCTCTCTTTAAACTAACATTAGAAGTAAAGTTGTGTATCATGACTTTGTCATGCGTGACAGTATATAAATAGAGCAGTCTGTAACTTCTCTTCACAATCAAGATAGATTTCATCATATGTGATACTGTTCGCTCTATTTTTTCAATAACTATCTAAATAATAGCTATTTACACAGTGTAATATATGCGCTGAGAAAGTCAATGAAGAAGTCAATGAGAAAGTCAATGAGAAAGTCAATGAGAAAGTTAATGAGAAAGCTAATGAGAAAGTTAATGAGTAAACTAATGAGGTAGAAAGTAATGTAGAATGTTCAATAAAGAGTCATGTAGAATGTTCAATAAAGAGTCATGTAGAATGTTTAATAGAAAGTCATGTAAAGTGTATGATAGAAAGTCATGTAAAGTGTACAATAAAGTCATATTTAATGCTTAATAGAAAACAAATTTGATTCTTGAATGCAAAGCAATTTAAAGCTTGGTAGAAAGTCATGAAGAAAGTCATGAAGAAAGTCATGTAAAGAGTCATGTAGAAAGTCATTGAGAAAGTTATGTAAAGAATCATGTAGAAAGCATTTTTTGAAGCACTGTTTGACTTATATTATGCGTTTAATCGACGCGTATTTTGAAGCATGTAGAATGTTTAATAAAGTGTTTAATAAAAAGATCAGTAGAAAGATCAGTTGATAGCTCAGTTGATAGCTCAGTAGAAAGATCAGTAGAAAGATCAGTAGAAAGCTCAATCAATAACTCAGTAGAAAGATCAGTAGAAAGATCAGTAGAAAGCTCAATCAATAGCTCAGTAGAAAGATCAGTAGAAAGCTCAATTAATAGCTCAGTAGAAAGATCAGTAAAAAGCTTGATTGATAGCTCAGTAGAAAGATCAGTAGAAAGCTTGATCAATAACTCAGTAGAAAGATCAGTAGAAAGCTTAATTGATAGTTCAGTAGAAAGATCAGTAGAAAGCTCGATTGATAGCTCAGTAGAAAGATCAGTAGAAAGCTCAATTAATAACTCAGTAAAAAGATCAGTAGAAAGCTTAATTAATAACTCAGTAAAAAGATCAGTAGAAAGCTTAATTGATAACTCAGTAGAAAGATCAGTAGAAAGCTTGATCAATAGCTCAGTAGAAAGCTTAATTGATAGTTCAGTAGAAAGATCAGTAGAAAGCTCAATTAATAACTCAGTAAAAAGATCAGTAGAAAGCTCAATTAATAACTCAGTAAAAAGATCAGTAGAAAGCTCGATTGATAGCTCAGTAGAAAGATCAGTAGAAAGCTCAATTAATAACTCAGTAAAAAGATCAGTAGAAAGCTTAATTGATAACTCAGTAGAAAGATCAGTAGAAAGCTTGATCAATAGCTCAGTAGAAAGATCAGTAGAAAGCTCAATCAATAACTTAGTAGAAAGATCAGTAGAAAGTTCAATCAATAGCTCAGTAGAAAAATTAGTAGAAAGCTTGATCAATAGCTCAGTAAATAGCTCAGTAGAAAACTCAGTAGAAAGTATTGTTTAAAGCATTGTTTGATGCGTATTATGCATTCATTCAACGCGTATTTTGAAGCATGTAGAAAATTTGATAAAGTGTTTAATTGAAAGTTTGATATTAAGTCATGAGAAGTGCATTCTATTGAGTTAATTAGCATTATTTCGTACGAAATAAAAAGTAGAAACTACAAAAGAAAGAAGTGAGAAGAAGTAAAAACTTCAAATCTTCTGAATTTTCTAGCGTTGATCTTTGACTGAAAGCGAAGTTTACTAATCATGAAAGTAACAATACTGTTCTCAAGTCATGTAAAAAGCATTGTTTGAAGCATGTAGAGCGTTTAATAAAGCATTTAATAAAGAATTTAATAGAAAATTTAATAGAAAATTCGGTAGAAAATTTGAGTAAGCGAGTAAATGAGCGAGTAAATGAGCAAGTAAATAAGCGAGTAAATGAGTGAGTAGATGAGCGAGTAAATAAGTGAGAAGATGAGCGAGTAAATGAGCGATTAAATGAGTGAGTAAAGTGATGAGCATGTAGAATGATAAGTAGAATGATGAGCATGTAAATAAATGAGCATGTAAATAAATGAGTATGTAAATAAATGAGCATGTAAATAAATGAGCATGTAAATAAATGAGCATGTAGATAAATGTTTTAGCTAAATTAGCTGAATTAGCTGAGTTAGTTGAATTTAGCTGAAATTTAATTGATTAGTCAGTTGTTAGCTGATTATTAGCTGAATCAAGCTGACTTTTTTAAATTCTGTCATTGAGCAAAAAGTTAACTGTCACTCAAAATGTCAGTAGTATTGACATCAACATGTCATTAATCTTCTTTGTAAATTAATTGTGACTGTTAAAAGAGATGTTGTCACGTAAATGAAAATGCTCTATGATAATCTTTATGATTAATCAGCAATGAAACTCATCTGTACGTGATGCTGACTAGAAATCTACTGTTTAACTACAGTAAAGTTTAAAGATTATCAAAAGTTTAAATGACATTGAGATGTTGCGTGATGATGAAGCGCTGTATGTTGATTGCATGCAGAGTTTTTGCAATTATGCAGACTTCAATAATCTCAATGTGCATGCTATAAGCAATCTGTATGCAAATAAGAAAGTCAAATAAAACGCAGAACTACAAGAAAAATTGCTTATGAAAATCATTCAATTCAGTATCTTGTCATTGTGATGACAAGAACTGAAACAGAACACTTTTGCATTTGATCTGTTAAGAATGATTAGTAGAAAAAACTTGAATCATGAACATTCTTTAAATTTACATGCTAACTATGTATAAATCTTGTTAAGACTACATGTCTGTTACTACAACATAAGTAACTCACAAGACTCATTAAGTTCAACATGAGTAAATTCAAGAGTTTCATTAATATCATTTAACAGACGTCTAAACATAAACATTTCATACATAAGCAATATGCTGATAAGAAGACTTTGTTAAAAGAAGAGAAACATAAGTGAGTTAATAAAGAATGATTAAATTATGCTATTTGATTAAAAGTGTAACATAAACATTTTTGCAAAACATAATCAATCTGCATGAGAAAGATCTTTACAAATAATGCAAAACAGATGAGTTGCATGTTTTATAAGCGAAGTGAGCATCTGCAAGATGTGATATACAATGATGATGATTATTAATTTTAAGAATTTTATTTCTTCACTGAGTTTTGACTTTTGAATATTTTAATGATAGAATCAATCTTTAGTTGAAAACATCATCTGTATAACTCAAGAGAATCATAGTATATATTGATGTGATTAGAGAAGAAATTGACTGTGATATGCATGCATATCACAGATGAAACGGCTGCAACTCATGTTTAAAAAGTAAACTGTTGAAATCTGAGCAGTGAGAAATCTCGTTTATCTTGAACTATGAATCTGCTGCAAGAAACTATCTCTTGCTAAGAGAAAAATCAGCATAGAAGTTGTGTCTTATATATGTTGCATGCAACGTATGCAACATATTTTTGATAGACTTCACAAACTTCATAAATGATGTTAAAATCTTAACATACAAGAAGTTTATGAAGCACAACTGCAAAGTTCTTGATGAGATTTATAATAAATGTGAACAGTGATCAAAAACGTATAACATCAAATTTTCAAAGACAAAGCATGAGTTAATTCATTTTATGAAAACTTCTAAATAATTTAATATGAATAAAAGTTTAAAGCTGATAGAACATCAGATTGATTCAAAATCAAACATCAAAGTTTTGAAAATTTAACTTGATTTCAAGCTAAAATGAGTAATTCACATGTATCATGTTAAAGCAAAGTTGATGATTAAACAGAAAATCATGCAGACAATTATTGAATCTACTTGAGATTCATTAATGATAATGAAAAAGCAAATATACTTCGTGATGACATGCTCTTTGCTTAGTCATGAAGCAATCATATGATACACATCACAAGAAATGAAGAGTTATTGAAAAGATTTGAATGTCAAGCTAAGATCAGTATAAGAAAGAATATTATGATAAGTCATCAATGTTTATCGTGCAACATCAACAAAAGCTCTACAAGTAGAAATAAATACAGCATCAATAAATATTCACTTATGAAAGCTGATACAAAGATCAATAATGAAGATGAATTCTTGAAAATCAGATAAAGTTATCAAAGTGATGATACATTGAATTTGCAACAACTTGATGTCAAAAAAAGATTGAAAATCAAAACTGCATAAAACATCTTTGCAGCTGAAGCATAAGTGAATAAAAGAAACTCTTGAATGAATGAAGATGAAGTGAAGTCATTTTTACACATCATTTCTTTGAATGAAGTCATCAAAGATGATTATAGTTGCAAACAAAAAAATGTCAATAAAGAAACACAGTCTTGACATATTTACATTGAAACAAAGAGTTTACTTGAATAATAATGACAGCAAAGATGATGTCACAACAATTGCAATGAAAGTCAATTGAAAGCTAGATAAAAGACTGAGAAAATTGATCTTAATCATTACTCATCATAAGAATCTGAAGAAATTAATTGCAAGAGCAAAACATCTTGCAGATGTAGTAACAGTGAATCAAGAGAGTTATGAAAAGATATACAAAATATACAATGACAGTCAGATCTTTCTGAAAACAGTGAAAGTCATGATATCAACAAGAGATCAGACACGTCTGTAATGAATTCAGACTGCGCATAAGAACATTTACTTTTAGAAAATCATGCTAAAGTTGCATTAAGTGACGAGACATGCAAAAGTGCTTAAAAATGAAGTGACAGACAAGATGACTGATAATGTACATAAACTGTCGCTATTGCTAATTGAGCATCAATATATGAAAATAACAATGCAACTGATGCTCATACAGAAACAGATTAAACAAACATAAAGAATAGTTTGAAAAGAAAGATTTAATGCAACTTATTTTTGATATTTGATGTCAGAAGTGACTCATCAACATCTGCATTTACACAGAAGTTGAATAAAGTTTCACAGCACATTACTGATGCAGTTACAAATCAAAAAGATTGACTTTAATAAATTTCTATATGAGAGACGTGTATTCAATATCACAATAACAATGTGCAAGTGCAATAATGATTAAATGTTGATCAAACATGTTCTGTTAACATGTTTCAAATGAAAAACAGAAAAAAGATCAATGCAATGAAAGAAAAACATCATGAACTTGAAAATGCTTTTAGAAATTGCAAGCATGATGACAGCAATGATTTGAATAATGCTCTCAATGATCATACTGAGTCAGTTTCAAGCTGTGATGTCATCAAAGAATCAAATGAAAGAAGAGAAAGATGAAGAAGAAACAAGTTCATAAAGTTCTTGCATTGAAAATACTTACAGTATAGAGTGCAGAAAAAAGTGATTTCATAAATGAAAAGAGTGCTGCGCTAAAGCGATGCTCGCTACATTATATAGAATCTTGCATAGATTCACAATGAATGTTGAATCAAGTAAGAAATAAAATAAAATAAAATCTTCATAATCACGTAATGTTTTAACATTATTTGAACTGCATTGAATTAAGATTTCTTAACTTTTCTGACTTTTATTTGAACACAAAATAGAATCAAAAAATTCATAATCAATATCATATACAGATGAATCTTATTATTAATTAATTGAAGCAAATTAATAAAATGTGAAAAAAATATAATAAAATGATGTGATTCTTCTTGCAAAACATGATTGCTTCGCTAGTTAAATGAGAGATGTGTTCATTGATTATTAAGAAATAAATTTTTTCTCAGTTATTATCATTTTGCTAATTCAAATTCAAAGCATTTTTGAAGTTAATTAAGATTAATTTTGTTGCTAATTTACTCATTATTGCTAACAGTTATATGATTTTTCTTTATTTCTTCTACATTTTTTACATTTTTAAAAGCATTGAATTAAATCTTCAGATTAAACTGATTGCATTAAGTTAAGTCATCAAGATCGAGTCAAGTTCTTATCTCATTAAGATTCAATTTGAATCAGAATTCTTAACTTAAGTATTTGAGTTAAGTTGAATTGTTCAGTCTAAATATTTAAGTTGAGTCAGAGAATTGAAATCAAGTATCAACTTGAAATTTTCAACTCAACTCATTAAGACATAAAGATGAATAGATAAATATTTTATTATGACTCTCTATTATGACTTTCTATCATGACTTTTCTTCATAACTTTTCTTCATAGCTTTCTATCATGTTTCTCTATTATAGCTTTTCTTGATGACTCTTCTTTATGACTCTTCTTTATAATTTTTCTTCATGATTCTTTATTAAATAGTCTTCATATTTTCTCGTTATGACTCTTTATTATAACTCTCTATCATAGCTTTCTATCAAAGCTCTTTATCAAATGATCTTCATGTTTTTCTTTATATTTTTCTTCATGTTTCTCTTTGACTTTCTATCAAAAAGATAATGCAAAGACGAAAAATTGAAAAAAATTCTATATTTAGTTTTCTTCAATCTCATTTTCAATTACTTGATGAGTTAAATTAAGAACTTGAATCAAATTCTGACTTGAAATCAATATTAAGTTGAATCATGATGTTGAAATCAAGTATTCAAGTTGAGTCAGAAAGTTGATATTGAGTAATTGAGTTGAGTTAAAATGTAAATATAAAAACTTGACTTAATAATCAGTTTAATAATGAGAACTACACTATCTTTATTATCTTTTTAGAAGCATATAAATTAAAGATTTTATTCTTTAAACTTATCAATAATTCAATCTTGTTTTAATGATCAGTGATGAAACTCATCTGTACGCGATGCTGACTATAAATCTACTGTTTAGCTACAGTAAAGTCTAGAAATTATTAAAAGTTTGAATGATATTAAAACATTATGTAATAATGAAATGCTGTACATTGATTGCATGCAGAGTTTTCGTGATCACGCAAACTTTGATAATCTCAATGTGCATGCTATAAAAGCAATCTGCATGCAGATGAGAAAGTTAAATAAAATGCAGAACTACAAGAGAAATCGCTTATGAAAATCATTTAATTCAGTATTTTGTCATCATAATGACAAGAATTGAGATAGAACATTCTTGCATTTGATCTGTTGAGAATGATTAGCAGAAAGAACTTGAATCACAAACATTCTTTAAATTTACATGCTAACTACGTATAAATTTTGTTAAGACTGCGTGTTTTTTTTTCTCTTCATTAAGTGCATGCAATTTATGATTATGATACTGTTTAAACGCTGTATATATGCTACGTTACATGTAATCTGATCAGAGTCACAACTTTATATCTTCTTGTTGATCAATCACATTGATAGTTTGTACATATAAGTGCTTTCACTCAAACTCTCATCATCATACTTTCGTTTTTCTTTGTCTTTTCACACTTTTCGCGTTCTACTCTTTCGTTTCTAATAGTCATTTTCTTGTTGTAATTCAAGTATTTTTCAAATACTTTAATGTTATGATTCTTTCAATCTTGATGATGAACAGTATCAGTATAATGTCTGTGTTTTTGAGCTGAGCTTTTTTCTTAAACTTTATCTGCTTTGCTCTATAATGTTTGCAGTTCAGCAGTAAATGCTTCAACGTTTATCTTGCATTGCATATTTCATAGCATTTGTTCAAATTATTCTCTGATAATCGATGCAAATAGCTCTTGAAATAATCATGTCTCATTTTCAGCTGAATAAAGATTGAAAACGTTAGTTTATCGATTTTTCTTCGCTCTTTTAATGATTTATGACTTAGATTTACATTCAATATGTGCTTTCAATACTGATTTTTCTTTTTGATACTGATATTTCAGACATTTAATCATTGTAATTTCGTCTCTTTGCAAATTTACTTTTTGACGAAGTTTATGATGATTATTTTCATGTTATCAATAATTGATACTTCTTGAGCAGCAATTTTGATCAATTGATTCACTTTTTTATTCTCAATGATGTTTTTGTATTTATTAAAAAAGCTTTTAAGAGAAAAATCACGAAAATGAATTACTTAAACTATTTAAAGATAAAGCACATCATTAACATAATGCTCACGCTTCATTCTAATCATCAGAGACAGATGAGAAGTGTTATCAATGTGATGTTAATAAGTGAACAAGAAATGATTATTGCTATCTTGCAGAAGAATTCAGTCAAGACAAAAAATATACAGAAGAAATTATATAAGTTGTAAATACTTTATGAGTTCAATGAATGTAGAAACAATGAGCTAATGCTCTGAAGAAAGATGAGAAGTTTGACAGAGATGATAGAAAAGCTGATGCATTAACGCGTCATTGCATTAACTGTCAATCAGTGCATGAAAAATCAGCTGAAGAGATTGAAAAAAATAATGAGCAGACTTGAAAAAGAGTTCATGAAGAAAAGAAAACACGTTGACAGTTGAGCGAAGAAAGCAAGCGTAAAGTCAACAACATCATTTGAAAGTCATCTTGAATTCAACATTAGCATATCATTGTCAATGCAAAATCATTGTGAGAAATTTGAAGTAAAGATTTTCATCAAAAAAGAAGAAGAAATAAAGAGAATCATGATAATAACAACAAAGAACATAGTGAAGTGAGCAAGAAAGATTGATGTCAACGAAATGTTATTAACATGCAAGAACATAAAGATGATGAAGAAATAATTGAAACTGCTAATATTTTGAATCAAGATGAAAAGTAGCAAAAAAACATTAAAGAAAAATGATTTTTGAATCAAAGAAATATTGTTGAATGTATATTTATGTGAAGTTAGTTTTGAAGTAGTGATACATGAAATTAGAATTGAAGAAATGTCTAAGAACATAAAGAAGAAAGAAGCAAGAACGCTCATCAAGATCAATAAAGATATACATTCAGAAATGATGATTGAGAAGATTGAGTGACTCACAAAGAAAAGTGAGCAAAAGAAATACATTTTGCTGATAATACATGTAATTAGTGCTGAAATAATGAATAAGCTGATTGAGGAAAAATAATGTCATAAGATTGATATAAAGATCACACAGTTTTATGACTTGAATTGCAAAGTGCATCAGTGTTTAAAGTGTCAAGAATATAATCACAAAACATATGAATGCAAAAACAAGCAGAAATGCATTTACTGCATGCTGAATCATCGTTTAAAGCATTGTTTTCACAAACAAACTTAAAACATGTGAAAATGTGAAGCATGTCAAGATATATACAGAATCTTCAACTTTCAATGTTATAAACGACAAGCTGAAAAAGAAAGAATAAAGAGAGTCACAAAGCACAGATCTTTATATCATGTTATATGAAAGCAGAAAGAACTTAAGATAGTAATATCAAAAACATTTATAAAAACATTATTTAATCTGAAATTGCTGATGAACAACGACTTGAAGAGAAAGCAAAGATGCTTAATGAATGAAAGTCATCTGTTCAGCGCAGTCATCATATTAGAAAACACTATACTGAATTACTTGATCAAGAAGTCAAGATCAAATGAATCAAAGTCAACGTCAATCATATTGTTATCAATGTCATCTTTTGTTGAGAATTTTACAGATGAAGCAAATGCTTTGCAAACATTCAAAAGAACATTAAACAGCTTAAAATGTAAACTTTAATGTTTCAGCAAAAAAAGCTTTGAATACTACAGTACAACATTCACAAGTTTAGAAACAAGATGATGATAGTGCTATTACATGAGAAAAAGATAAAAAACTATGACATTCTGATTCTTCAAGAACTCTGATGATTTAATGATATTTTCAAAGCATACTGCTCAGCAATGATCAACTTCATGCTGAAGAATAATGAAGATAGAATCTGTTTCTACATAAACAAAAGAATTGACAGCAACATCTGATACTCAACATAATACTTCAAAGATGTAAACATAATTATGCTATAAACATTAACAGATGATACACAGATGATTCAGAAAGTTATACATATTCATGAAGCATACAATTTATCACTTAGAAATCATAAAATTATTCATGAAAAAGAAAATTTTTCAAACATTGAAAAGATGCTGCATATGTTGAAAGAAAGCATTCTTGTAAAAAACTTCAATCTGCATCATTTCACATGAAAAGAATTATTCTATTCAAGACAACATTTATTGTTAAATGAGTTAATTAAAATGATCATAAACATTAATGCATTATTAGCATTATCTTGAAACACAATTACAAGAAATTATTAAGAATCTCAAATGACAATAAATTTAATCTTTACAACAGATAACATTATAAATCAATTAATATAATGTGAAATCAACAAAGAAATGAAAAATCTTTCAAATCATCTGTCAATACAGACAATTATAAATTTCAAAGTCTGCAAAGAGTCTGCGTGAAAATTGCGTTACAACTGAAAAACAATAAATGAAGAGAAATTTATTAATATTCTGAAAGAACAAATGTTGAAATCATTGTTGAATCATAAGATGAAGCATTAATGCATAAATGAATACATCAAGCAATTGCTGAATGCACTGAAGAAAACTGTTAAGATTTTCACTCTTTAAGCAAGATTACATGAAATGATCAAAGCAGAATGAACGAAGAAGTGTACAAAGATCATTAAGAGTGTGCAATGAATGAGAAAAAGCTGTCAAATCATCAACAATTAAGTAGAGTACATTCAAGCATATGATAAAAAGAGTAAAATCATCAGAAAACAGAAATGTAGTGAATATTGAAAGATCATGCAGAATGTTGAACAATTCTCAAGAAAACTGTTTAAAACTGCAAAATGAGCAAGAAATGCAGTTGCAAACACATTGATTCAAGCGACAATTTTCTTTTTGATCAAGTCAGAATGCTCTGACATCATTATAATAGCACAGAATAAAGTAAAGATGATGTTTCAAACTCACTTTTTATCATCTTCAGAGATTTTTATGCTGAACACAATAGACTTCAAGTACTCACTCTCAATTGAAGATGATGTTTCACTGATGCACCATAAGATTAAAAAAGTCACTTACAAAGTAACATCTGATAAAACATTGAAACACACAAGATATATAAATAAAATGATGTGCAGACTTGTCGATGACACATTAAAATAAATACACTTTCTCTTTGAAAGATGTTTATGAAAGAGAATACAGTCAACTTAGTTCAAGAGCACAGTCACAATAATGATGTAAAAGTCAAATAAGAAAAACTACTTTAATGCAAAAATATATAAATCAATTGTGCTACTCAACACACTGAGCAAAATACTGAAATTCATTGTATTTGAACATTTGTGAAATGTCATAAAAGCTTGCAACTTAATATTAAACATTCAGATGAAAGCTTGCAAGCACAGATCAATAAATACAACTTTGCAACTAATTATAAAAAAGATACATACTGTGTGAAATAATACAAGAAGAAGAGTAGTCTCATTACTGAATTTAAATGAGAAAAGTGCATTTGACAATGTGATGTACAGCAGACTTTTATACAACATGAAGAAGAGAAAAGTTTCTAGACTGCTTCTTGAGTTTGTGAAGAACTTTTTGAAAGATTGATGTATTATGATCACAATTAATGATTACACAATGATGAAATGCAATGTAAACATCAACATCATTGATCATTTGACGAAATTAGCTAAAACTGACTACAAGCTCATCAAGCTAGCATCAGTCAAAAATATCTGTTTAGTCAAGCTTCTAGCTCACAAGCTTTAATAGTCACTCATCAACAACTAATAACTAGCTACAAGCGCTTGTATCTTTTGATAACAGTCATTTGCTCAAAAGATATAATGTGCAATACATGTTCACTTTTCATACGTTTCTATATTTAAGATTCGTATGTAATCAAATAAATCATTTGATGAATTGATTATTTAAGTAGCTATTTAATCATTTATTTAAACATGAAGAATGCTTGGTAGAAAATCATGTAGGGAAACATGAAGAGCGCTTGATAGAGTGCTTGATAGAGAAACATGAAGAACGCTTGGTAGAAAAACATGAAGAGTGTTTGGTAGAATGCTTGGTAGAAAAACATGAAGAGTGCTTGGTAGAAAAACATGAAGAACGCTTGATAGAGAGTCATGTAAAGTGCTTGATAGAGTGCTTGGTAGAAAAACATGAAGAGCACTTGATAGAGAGTCATGTAGAAAGTCATGTAGAAAGCATTGTTTAACTCATGTTATGCGCTTGATCGACGCGTATTTTGAAGCATGTAGAATGTTTGATAGAGTGTTTGATAAAAAGCTCAGTCAATAGCTCAATAAATAGCTCAGTAGAAAGATCAATAGAAAGATCAATAAAAAGATTGATAAAAAGATTGATAGAAAGATCAGTAGAAAGATCGATCGAAAGATCAGTAGAAAGCTCACTAGATAACTTGATCAAAAGATCAGTAGAAAAATTGATCAAAAGATTAGTAGAAAGCTCAGTGAAAAGCTCAGTAGAAAGCATTGTTTGAAGCACTGTTTAACTTATGTTATGCGCTTGATCAACGCGTTTTTTGAAGCATGTTTTGAAGCGAGTAAACTGACTAGTAGATAAACGAGTAAATAGCTGAGTTGATAGCTGAGTTGATAGCTGAGTTGATAGTTGAGTTGATAGCTGAGTTGATAGCTGAGTTGATAGTTGAACATGTTGATATTTTGATTGTTGTTGTTCTAGAAAGTAGAAACTATGAAGGGAAAAAGAAGATGAAAACTTCAAACTTTCTAACGTCAACTTTATAAAGCTTGAAGCGAAGATTATTAAGTAGATAGTTGAGCATGTAGAATGATGAGTAGATAGAAAGTCATGTAGAAAGCATTGTTTAAAGCACTGTTTGACGTGTTTTATGCACTTAATCGATGTGTTTGATAGAGAGTAAAGTGAAGAGTAGATAAATGAGTAAAGTAAAGAGTAAATGAGTGAGTAAATAAATGAGTAGAATGAAGAGTAAATGAGTGAGTAGATAGACGAGTAGAGTGAAGAGTAAATGAGCGAGTAGAGTGAAAGTAAATGAGTGAGTAGAATGAAGAGTAAATGAGCTAGTAAATAGATGAGTAGAATGAAGAGTAAATGAGTAAGTAGATAAATGAGTAGAATGAAGAGTAAATGAGCGAGTAGATAAACAAGTAGAGTGAAGAGTAAATGAGCGAGTAAATAAATGAGTAGAGTGAAGAGTAGATGAGTAAAGTGAAAAGTAGATGAGCGAGTAAATAGATGAGTAGAATGAAGAGTAGATGAGCGAGTAAATAAATGAGTAGAATGAAAAGTAGTGTTAAATCAGCTAAATCAGCTTGTAGCTGATTTATGTAGCATGTAAGCTAATCAATGATGCAAACTCAGCTGACAGCTAACTTGTAGCAAACGTCTCATCTAGTAGCTAGCATATGCGTCTTGAGCGCATTAGTATTGAATGAATTCTGCTCACTAGCTCACTAGCTATCTAAGCTCTTTGTTGAAACGTCGATAATATCACAAGATTCTTCACGATCATTAATATTATATCTGTTCTACAATGCAAACTTGTTAAAAGCATGTGATGACATCAAGCTGAGAATTAACTTCACAAACTTTATGAATAATGTTAATATCTTGATATGCAAAGAGTTTATGAAATGCAATTGCAAAGTTCTTAGCAAGATTTATGATAAATGTAAACAGTGATTAAAAACGCATGACATTAAATTCTTGATGACAAAGCATAAGCTGATTCATTTTATGAAAACTTTTAAATGATTCAATATGAAAGTTGATGTAAAACTAATGAAGCATCAGATTAATTTAAAATCAGATATCAGAATCTTGAAAGTTTAACTGAACTTCAAGTTGAAATGAGTGATTTACATGCATCATGTTGAAGCAAAACTAGTAATTAAACAAAAGATCATGCAGATAATCATTGAGTCTACTTGAAACTTGTCAATGATGATGAGAAAGCAAATATACTTTGTGATGATGCACTTTCTGCTTAGTCATGAAGTCATTATATAATATACATCACAAAAAATGAAAGATCATTGAAAGAATCTGAACATTAAGCTGAAATCAGTACAAGAAAGAGCATTGTGACAGATCATCAATGTTTATCATGCAACATTAACAGAGACTCTACAGATGAAAATAAACATAATGTTAATAAATATTCACTTATGAAAGCTGATACAAAGATCAATAATAAACATGAACTCTTGAAAATCAGACGAAGTTATTAAGACAGCAATGCATTGAATTTGCAACAACTTGACATTCAAAAGAGATTGAAAATCAAAGCTGTGCAAGACATCTTTACAGCTGAAGTGAAAGTGAATGAAAGAAACACTCAAGTAAATGAAGATGAATCAAAGTCATCTTTACATAGTGACTTTTTAATCAAAATTATTTAAGATAGTTATAATTGCAAATAAGAAAATATCAATAAGATAACACAATTTCGACATGTTCACATCAAAACAAAGAGTTTACTTGAATAATAGTGACAGCAGAAATAATGTTACAGCAATCATGATGAAAAGAAACTGAGAGCTAAATAAGAGACTGAGAAAATTGACTTTAGTCATTACTCATCATAATGAGCTGAAAGAATTAGTCGTAAAGATGAAACATTTTGCAGACGTAGTGACAGCAAATCAAGAGTGTCATGAAAAGATATACAAAGTATACAGTGATAGTCAGACTTTTCTGAAAACAGTGAAAGTTATGATATCAACAAAAGATCAGACACATTTGCAACAAGTTTCAATTACACATGAGAGCATTTGATTTTAAAAAGTCACGCTGAAGTTACATTGAGTGATGAAACATGCAGAAGTACATAAAAATGAAGTGATGAACAAGATGATTAATGATGCATATGATTTGTCTTTATTGCTGACTGAGCATCAATGCACTGAAGTGATGATGAGATTGACACTCATACAGAAATAGATCAGACAAACATGAAGAATAGTCTGAAAAGAGAGATTCAACGCAGCTCATTTTCAATATCTGATATCAAAGATGACACATCAACATCTGCAACTGCACAAGAATTATATGAAGTTTCACAGCGCATTATTGACGCAGTTACATATCAAGAAAATTGACTTCAATCAATTTTTACATGAGAGATGAGTTCTCAATGTTGATACAATGACGTGCGAATGCAGCAAAGATTAAATGTCGATCAAGCATGTTTTATTAACATGTTCTAAATGAAAAACAGAATGAAAGATGATGCAATATGAAAAGAACATCATGAACTTGAGAAAGCTTCTAGAAATCAGAAGTGTGATGATATCAATCATTTGAATGATACTCTTGATAAGCATACTGAATCAATTTCAGACTGTGACATCATTAAAGAATCAGATGAAAGAAAGAAGAAGTAAAAAAGAAACAAGCTCATAAAGTTCTTGCATTAAGAACAGTTACAGTATAGAGCGCGAAAAAGAGATAGTAGATACAGAAAGAACGCTACGTTAGCACAGCGCTTGCTACAATATATAGAATCTTGCATAAACTCATAATGAGCGTTGAATTGAGTAAGAATTTCCAAAAAAATTTGATGTTTTTGCAACTTGATACTCACTGTATGCAAATTTGACACTGATTTTGACGTAAATTAATTAAGTTTTGTTGTATGTCATCAAATAATCTTGAATTAACATTACTCTTTGCATTTAATCTTTGCAAAATCATTTGACTGTTTATGTACATTCAAATTTCGCTGTTTTTGAGTGCTTTTTTGCTGCATATTGCGATTGCATCGCTAATAGCTTGCAGTTTCGTCTTTGTTCTGATTATTTTGTCAGAAACGCTTGTCACTTTGCTAAATCTGACGAATTCATGCGTGAATAAATTGACAACGAGATTTATCTGTACAAGATGCTGACTACAAATCTTCAACAAGTTATGCTTGTCAGAAGAGCTGAACAATCTCATCAACATCAACAAAGCAGTAACAACGCTGTATTCACATGTTGAGTTCATACACAGTTGAAAAGTGAGATAATAACAACGTGATCATCAACATGTTGAAACTCACATATACACAGAAGAACAGCAACGTTTTTGCATACATGCTGTAACTCATATACAACATATACATATATATTGCGAAGGCACGACTCAGCTTTTGCACACATATGAACAGATGTGATGCAGTAAATTAATTGATTTTTCGCATTTTCAGGTTGATTTACACGCAGCGCAATCACACACAAAGCAGTAACAGCGCTTTATTCACATGTTGAACTCATATATGACATATATACATATACTGCGAAGGCACGACTCAGCTTTTGCGCACATACACATTGATGCAACACAGTAAATCAATTGATTTATTGATTTTCTGATTGACTTACATGCGTTGCAAATACATACACTGCAAAGACAGAAAGAATCATCAATTCAGACAGTAATTTAACTGATAAATCAAAGAGCAAACTTACATGAAAAGAACAAGTCATCAATCGACTTCAGAACAGCACAGAAGACTGCGTACTGATACAAAAATCAAAATCGAACTCTTTTGTGCTTGAAGATTGCACAGAGAACAATGTTGTTTCAGAGAAGTACAGCATTTCTTATCAAATCACTATCTATTTTATCTTTTCTTGATGTGCAAGACAATAAGTTGAGATCAGTCGTTACTATTTTGAGCGAGATAATGCAACTACTTTGATACATGAAATATAAAGCAATTGCGTCAAGCATTTTCTATCAAAAAAAGTAATCTAGACTCTTGCAGACTAGATTTATATCATTTTCATCTGACATAAGTTAATAATAGAAGACGATTTATTGCAGATTTCGAAATAGAAATTGAAAAATCTCTACGCTAAAGTTACTGTCTACGTGAAACGCTCTGAGTAAGAGATTAAAAAGATATTTAAGTGATGTCAAGTGAATTTTCTAGAAGCTTAAAGCTTGAAACTCAGAAAAACTCTCTATGAAAAGAAATATAAAGAGTTGCTTTATGCATTCTTTCTCGCTTCGTTTTGCGAATAGTAACGCGAAACTCAGCAGAAGCAATAGCTCAGCATCAGAACTCAAAATGTCAACAATAGAAATCAAAAAGTCAGCATTAAAGATTAAAATAAATTTATGAGATGAACTTAGCATGAGTTCATCAACAAGCAAACAACTGCAGAATGACATTGTTGATTTATTTTGCAGTCAACAAAAATTGCTCACATCAGCAAATAGAAAAACGCAATACATGTTTAGTTCACTTGATGCATTGATGCTAAATTCACATGCAAATGTGCATAATGACAAGAATACAATCAATTTGCAAAATGCAAATTCGCAGCAAAAAGAGCAAACATAAGCGATTGTGAAATTCAAAGAAATGAAAAAGCGAAAAGCGATGAAAAGTTTGCAAAAAGAAGCTAGCATCGAAGTTAGTACTAGCAAGTGCTATGATGTCATCTTTAAAGAGATGCAGATAAAGAGACTGCGTGAAAGAATTGAATTTGCAGTTAATCAGCTAAGACAAGCAATATCAGAACAGAAAAAGACTATAAATTATAGCTTAATTTACATTCGAAGAGCATACAACAAAAGCATAGAAAACTCAATTCAGAAGCAAATTGATTGACTTCAAAGTCAAACAAACAACAAACTGAAGATCATTCTACAATTAATTCAACAAAATGCTGAAAACATCAAAAAGAAAATCAACGCAAAGCAAATGACAGAGAATTCACAAATCTTGCAGAAGACGCAGGTTTTGCAAACGTTGCAAGTCATGCAAAATTCGCAAAAATCAACGCAGAAACTCACATATGCATAAAAAGCAGCTCAAGTCACAAGCGCAAATGCAAATGCAAATGCAGGCGAATGAAATCTAATTATCAAAAAACCCTCGTCAAAGTCACAAGAGATATCATATCGTGAAAGAAGATTAATAGTCACTTTGAAAATTGAGAACTGAATTTTACAAGCGATGAAAATGCGCAATGCAGTGAACAACGCACTGAAGAAGACAAAGTCTGACATAATAGTCGCTACAGTGACTAAAACATAAAGAAATAACAATATTACTTTAATGATTTCAGAGAAATACATCACGAAAGCTCTACTGAAGCAAAGAGATATATGAAAGCATATATTTGAAGTCAAAAGTATCAAGAAGAATGAAAAATGATACAAGATAGT
>JAABUV010000684.1_pt1 | contig 51378 bp, 51 predicted proteins | sample 5559971 | NCBI WGS metagenome assembly JAABUV01 (sample SAMN10711881, study PRJNA513362) | rock metagenome | isolation source: Antarctica rocks | place: Antarctica: Victoria Land, Knobhead nord | collected 2015-12-19 | reverse complement strand
GCATCGACTGGGAGGACCCGGGCGCGAAGGACGCGTTGGTTTCGGCGCTGGTCAATGACGCCACCGCGTTGGTGGAAGCGTCGGCGGGCAACGGATTGAGCGGTGAGCAGTCTGAGGCGGTGGCATTCAGAATCACCCGGGGGTCCATGGCAACAGCCTCCACCCGAAGCAAGGAATGTCCCGCTGCACATCGGCGGGACACTCGGATGCACTGCTGCAGTTGCGGTCGGGTGCAGCGCTCAATGCGACGCAAAGTACGCCTGAGCGCGGTCCGCGATCGCAGCCTGCTCGTCGTCGGTGGTGTCGGCGTAGCGTTTCGCCTCGGCCAGCCGCACTCGCAGCTCGGCCACGTCGAATCCGGTGACGTAGGCCGGGGTGTCCCGCTGGAAGCGCCAGCCCTCCGCCAGCGGGCCGGCGTCGACCACGTCGAAGCCCAGCTCGTCGACGAGGCCCTGCACGACGACCTTCGCTTCATCGTCGTCCCGGCGATGGGCAGTGCGCGGCGGTCGGGTGAGCCGGGCGGGCGTCCCTGGGCGCCGAGGTGCTCGAAGAAGATCGCGTTGAACATCTTCACGACCTTGGAGTCCGGCAGGTGGGCCGACAGCAGCTCGCTGGTGGTGGTCGACTCGTTGTCCAGCTCGGGGATCTGTCCGTCACGCTCGGGGTAGTAGTTGTTGGTGTCGATGACGACCTTCCCGGCCAGGGGAGCGACGGGCACCTCCCGGTAGGCCTTGAGTGGCACGGTCACCACGACGATGTCCCCCGCCTCCGCCGCCTCTGCTGCGGTGCCGGCACGCGCCCGGTCGCCCAGCGCCGCCACGAGATCGGCGAGGGTTTCGGGTCCGCGGGAGTTGCTGAGCACCACGTCGTGCCCCGCTGCGAGGAACAGCCGGGCGAGGGTACTGCCGATGTTGCCGCTGCCGATCAGTGCGATGGTCGTCATGACTGCGCTAACAGCGGCGGCCGTGGGGCTGTTCCAGCTGTGCTGTGGTCGGAGGGCCGAGGTGAGGTCGCCCGGTGGACGGTCCATGGCGCACGGTGGCCGAGCGGCTCGATCGCACGGTGACTGGCGGCGGTCAGCACACCCACTCGACGTCCGACCCCGGCTGGTGCGATGGAAGGTGCTGTGGTCGGAGCAGCCGCCTCACCGCGACGGGACTGCCGAGCCGTCCTCCGCCTGGGCCACCGCGGCCAGCCGCTCGTGCAGGCGTGAACGCACCTCGTCGGGGGTGTAGGCCCGCCGCTCCCGCTCGGCGCGCACCGTCACCACGCCCGTCGCGGCCACTCCGACCACGCTCGCCAGGCCGAGCACCTTCCACCATCGCACCTCGGTAGGTTACGACCTGTGTTCGCCACCACACTCACCCTCGCGGACGCGCTCGACCGCACGCGCACCGGCGACCTGTGGCTGTTCCGTGGCCGCTCCGGCGCCGACCGGGCGATCCAGGCGCTCACCAACTCCCCGGTGAACCACGTCGGCATGTCCGTGGTGGTCGACGACCTGCCGCCGCTGATGTGGCACGCCGAACTCGGCCGCTCGCTGCCCGACGTGTGGACCGGTGATCACCAGCGCGGTGCGCAGCTGCACGACATGCAGCAGGCCGTCGTGGTGTGGGGCGCGCGCTACGGGCAGCGGGCGTGGCTGCGCCAGCTCGAGCGGCCGGTCACTGCGATGCAGACCGACGCGGTGCTGCGCACCATCGCCCGCCTCGACGGCACGCCGTTTCCCTCCACCGTGGCCCTGGCCGGCCGCTGGTTGACCGCGCGTGTCCCCGGCCGGGCGAAGCCGCAGATGGCAGGGCTGGAGAACGCGTACTGCGCCGAGGTGGTGGCGCTGACGTACCAGGCCATGGGGCTACTGCCCGAGGAACGCAAACCCAGCTGGTATGACCCCGGCCGCTTCTGGAGCGGCGACGAACTGCGGCTGGTCGGCGGCGCCCGCCTGGGTGGGGAGCTCGCCGTCGACCTCGGTGAACTCGCGCTGTCCACACCCGTCGAGCGCACACCCGAGCGACCGCGCCGTCGTGGGCTGCGAACGACCCTGAGGAAGGAGGCACCATGATCGGACCCGACCCGATATGGACGCCCGGCCCCGAGGCGGCCGACAGCCGCATCGTCGCCTTCGCCCGCGAAGCGAGCGTTCTCGCCGGCCGCGACCTTTCCGCCTACGCCGACCTGCAGCGGTGGTCGGCCAGCGAGCTCGAGCAGTTCTGGTCGCTGGTGTGGACGCATTTCGGTGTCCGGTCGGCCACCCCGCACACCGAGGTGCTCTCCGGTCGCGAGCTGCCCGGCGCACACTGGTTCACCGGCTCGACCCTGAACTACGTGGAGCACGCGCTGCGCGGCGCGGCGGACGCCCGCGCCGTGGTGGAGGTCGACGAGTCCGGCCGCGCGCACACGACGACGTTGGGACAGCTGCGAGCCGAGGTCGCCGCGGTGGCGGCGGCGTTCCGCGGGCTGGGGGTGCGCCAGGGCGACCGGGTCGTCGGCTACCTGCCCGACACGCGGGTATCGGTGGTCGCGTTCCTGGCGACGGCGAGCCTCGGCGCGGTGTGGTCGTGCTGCGGCCAGGACTATGGCCCATCGGCGGCCGCCGACCGCTTCGGCCAGCTCCGCCCTGCGGTGTTGGTGGCGGCGGACGGCTACCCGTTCAGCGGCACCATCCTCGACCGGCGCCAGGCCACCGCCGAGCTGGTCAATGCGCTGCCGACGCTCACCGCCGTGGTGGTCGTCGAGCACGTGGGTACGGGGACGTCGCTGGTGGACGGCGTCCGCACGGTGAGCTGGGCCGACGCCGTGACGACGCCGGCGGAGCTGGGCGGCGGGGTCGGCGTGGGCGGCGTGGGCGGCGTGGGCGGCGTGGTCGAGGTGGCATTCGACCACCCGTTGTGGGTGCTGTTCTCCTCCGGCACCACAGGCAAACCCAAGGGCATCGTGCACGGCCACGGCGGGGTGCTCCTTGCGCACCTCGCGGCGCTCGGGCTCAACATGGACATCGGCGAGCGGGACACCTTCTTCTGGTACACCACCACGAACTGGATGATGTGGAACCTCAACGTCGCCGGGTTGCTGGTGGGTTCGGCGGTGGTGCTCTACGACGGCAACCCCATGCATCCCAGCCCGGCTGCACTGTGGCAGGTGGTGGAGCGTCAGGGTGTCACGGTGTTCGGGGTGAGCCCCGGGTTCCTGTTGGCGGCCGAGAAGGCGGGGCTGCGGCCGGGGGCCGAGCATGACCTCAGCGCGTTGCGCACCATCGGTGTCACCGGCTCCACGCTGCACCTGTCGGCCTACCCCTGGGTGCGCGAGGCAGTGTCGCCGCGCGTTCAACTCGTGTCCACCAGCGGTGGCACCGACGTCGCCTGCGCGTTTGTGGGTGGCGCCCCGACGCTGCCGGTGTACCCGGGGGAGATCTCGGCGGCCGCGCTTGGCGTGGCATTGGACGCTTATGGCCCGCGCGGGCAGTCGCTGCGCGAGCAGGTGGGGGAGCTCGTGGTGACTGCGCCCATGCCGTCGATGCCGGTGTACTTCTGGGACGACCCCGACGGCACGCGCTACCGGGAGGCGTACTTCGAAACCTATCCCGGGGTGTGGCGCCACGGCGACTGGATCACCCTGACCGAGCGCGGCACCGTGGTCGTGCACGGGCGGTCGGACTCCACGCTCAACCGCAACGGGGTGCGCCTGGGCAGTGCCGACATCTACGACGTGGTGGAGCGCTTCGCCGAGGTGCGGGAGGCGCTGGTGATCGGTGCGGAGATGGATGACGGCAGCTACTGGATGCCGCTGTTCCTGGTACTGGAGGACGGCGTGAGCCTCGACGACGACCTGCAGGCGCGCATCGTCGACGCGCTGCGGCGGGACGCCTCCCCCCGGCACGTGCCGCAGGAGTTCGTGCAGGTCGACGCCATCCCGCACACCCGTACCGGCAAGAAGCTGGAGGTGCCGGTCAAGCGCGTCCTGCAGGGCGCCGACCCCGCGACGGCGTTGAGCCTCGGCGCGGTGGACGACCCGACGCTCATCGAGCAGTTCGTGCGGCTCGGCGCCGAACACCGGGCTGACTCGCTGGCTGATTCCTGATCTGGTGCACATGTGCGGATATGCGGGTATGCTTCCGCGCATGCGCACCACGCTGAACATCCCGGACGAGTTGTACCGTGCCGTGCGGGTGCTGGCGGCCGGCGACGGACGGACGGTCACCTCGGTCGTCGAGGAGGCCCTGCGGACCATGCTGGAACAACACACCGAGAGGCCGGAGCCCTTCGTGCTGCGGGCCTTGCCCGCCCGGCCGGGCCACGAGGACCTCCCGCCGCTGCCGTTCGACGTCGACGACAACTCAGCGGTGCTCGACTATTTCGACGAGCTGGGTCGGCGCGCCGACGTGGAGCACTGGAATTGATCTCGCCGGACGTGAACATCCTGGTCCACGCGTGGAACCCCGAGTCTCGGCACCACGAGCAGGCGCGCAGGTGGCTCCGCGCCCACGTCGGTGGCGTCGAGCCACTGGGTGTTTCCGAGCTGGTCGCCAGTGGCGCCGTGCGAGTGCTGAGCATGCCGGGGGTGCCGCGCCTCGGTCATTCGGCGGCCGACGTGCTGAGGCTGGTCGACGAGCTGCTTGCCGCGCCAGGGGTGGTACGGCTGCGTGCCGGCGCGCGGCACTGGGGCATCTTCGGCGAGCTGCTCACCGCGACGGGAGCAACGGGGAACACGGTGGCCGACTGCTACCACGCGGCCCTGGCGCTCGAGCACGCAGCGACGTGGGTCAGCCGTGACCGCTTCTTCGCCACGGTGCCCGGGTTGGACTGGCGCGAGCCCTGGTGAGCCGGTCCTCAGGGCTTCGTAGCGCCCGGGAGCTCAGCGCGGGATCGCGTCCATCGCCCGGTACACCCGCTGCTCGCTCACCGGGTAGGCCGTGCGCAGGGTCTGCGCGAACAGGCTCACCCGCAGCTCCTGCACCATCCAGCGCAGTTCCACCACGTCGGGGTCGTCCCGGAGCTCCGGGGCCAGCGCAGTCAACAGCGCCGCGTGCTCGGCGCGCACCCGCGTGAGCACCACCATGGCCGCGCGGTCGCGGACGGCGCTGGCTGGCAACGACTGCACCCGCCGCAGCGCCGCCTGCAGATAGCGCACCAGGTCGCCGAGGCGCGCCTGCCCCGTCTCGGCGACGAACCCCGGGTGCACCAGGTCCGCCAGCTGCGCGGTGACGTCCTGGGCGGGCGCACCCCGTACTTCGGCCAGCGCAAGCCGCACCTGCGCTGCGGTCGCCAGCACCGGTTGGACGGCCGCGAGCACCTCGCCAACCCGGGACGGCAGCTCGCCGCGCACCCGCTCGCGCAGCACGCCGAACCCGGCTTCCGTCCACACCGGACCACCCGCCTGCGCCACGACAGCGTCGACGGCGGCCGCGGTGCAGTCCGCCAGCAGCGCAGTCACCGAGCCGTGCGGGTTCTGGCTGAGGGCGAGCTTGGCGGCATTGGTCATCCGGCCCACCACGGCCTTGTTCGGTGACGCCACCCCGAGCAGCAGCATCCGGCGTAGCCCGGTGGCCATGGCCCGGCGCTGCTCGGCCGCACTGGCCAGCACCCGCACCGCCACCGCGTCACCGGTGTCGACCAGGGCGGGGTAGCCCTTGACGTTCAGTCCGCCAACGGCGCTTTCCACGGTGCGGGGCAGCTCGCCCAGCGTCCACGTCGTCAGCCCACTGCGCTCCACCCCGGACACCGCCCGGCTCACCGCCGTGCGCACCCGCGGTTGGAGCTGACGACGCAGCGCCTCGAGGTCCTTGCCCTCGGCCAGCACCGCCTGATCGGTACCCAGCACCCGGAACGTCATCCGCAGGTGCGCGGGCACCGCCGCCCAGCCGAAGGAGGCTGCCCCGATCTCGTGTCCGCTCAGCGGCCACAGCGCATCGGCCAGCACCTCCGCCAGCGGTCCGCTGCGCGCGGTGATCCGCGCCAACGCCGCGCGGGCGTAGTCGGGGGCAGGGACGACGTTGCGGCGCAACGCCTTCGGCAGCGACTTGATCAGCGCCGTCACCAACTCCATGCGCATGCCGGGTACCAACCAGTCGAACCCGATGGGCCGCAGCTGGTTCAGCAGCTCGACCGGGACGTGCACGGTGACGCCGTCGGCCCCGGTGCCCGGCTCGAAGGAGTAGGTCAGCGCCAGCGTGAGATCACCCTGCCGCCACCCGTCCGGGTAGTCACCGTCCACCACGGCCGCGGCCGCGGGGTTGACGACCACCTCGGGGGTGAAGGTGAGCAGCTCGGGGTCGCTGCGCCTGGCCTGCTTCCACCAGGTGTCGAAGTGGCTGGCGCTCACGACGTCTCGACCCACCCGGGCGTCGTAGAACTCGAACAGCGTCTCGTCGTCGACGAGGATGTCGCGGCGCCGCGCACGGCTCTCCAACTCCTCCACGTCGTCGAGCAGCGCGCGGTTGGCGTGGAAGAAGGGGTGGGAGGTGCGCCACTCGCCCTGCACCAGCGCGTGCCGGATGAACAGCTCGCGGCTCACCTCGCGGTCGATCCGGCCGTACTGCACCGCGCGCTGCGCGACCAGGGGGACGCCGTAGAGCGTCACCCGCTCGTAGGCCATGACCGACTGCCGCTTGGTCGACCAGTGCGGCTCGGAGTAGGTGCGCCGCAGCAGGTGCCCGGCCAGCGCCTCGGCCCACTCCGGCTCGATCTTCGCTGCGGTGCGGCCCCACAGCCGTGAGGTTTCCACCAGCTCACCCACCATCACCCAGCGCGGGGTCTTGCGGGCCAACGACGAGCCGGGCCACACGGCGAACTTCGCTCCGCGGGCACCCTGGAACTCCCTGCTCTCGCCGTCCTTGAGCCCGAGGTGGCTGAGCAGCCCGGCCAGCAGCGCCTGGTGCACCGTGTCCGGCGCGGCGGTGTAGGTGTTCGGCACCCAGCCCAGCCCGCGGGTGATCGACCGCAGCTGCCCGTGCAGGTCCTGCCACTCGCGGATGCGCAGCCAGTGCAGGAAGTCGGCCTTGCACTGCTTGCGGAACTGGTTGCTGCTCAGGGTGTCCCGTTGCTCACGCAGGTGGTGCCACAGGTTGAGGTAGGCCAGGAAGTCCGAGGTGGGGTCGGTGAAGCGGGCGTGGCGGGAGTCGGCGGCCTGCTGGTGCTCGGCGGGGCGCTCCCGCGGGTCCTGGATGGACAGTGCGGCCACGATCACCAGTACCTCGGCCAGGCAGCCGCCGCGGTGCGCCTGCAGCAACATCCGGGCCATCCGCGGGTCCACCGGCAGCGCGGCCAGCTCCCGTCCCGCGGGCAGCAGCCTTTTGCGCGGGTCCGGCTCGTGTGGATCGAGCGCGCCGAGCTCCTCCAGCAGCGCCACCCCGTCCTTGATTGCCCGGGTGTCCGGTGGCTGCAGGAACGGGAACGCCGCGATGTCGCCGAGGCCCAGCGTGCTCATCTGCAGGATCACCGAGGCCAGGTTGGTGCGCAGGATCTCCGGGTCGGTGAACTCGGGGCGGGCGTCGTAGTCGTCCTCGGCGTAGAGCCGGATGCAGATGCCGTCGGCCACGCGCCCGCAGCGGCCCGCGCGCTGGTTGGCGCTGGCTCGGCTGATCGGCTCGATCGGCAGCCGCTGCACCTTGGTCCGCACGCTGTAGCGGGAGATGCGGGCGGTCCCGGGATCGACGACGTAGCGGATCCCGGGCACGGTGAGGGAGGTCTCGGCGACGTTGGTGGCCAGGACGACGCGGCGTCGGATGCCCGGGGGCGGGGCCGCGAACACCCGGTGCTGCTCGGCGGCGGACAGCCGCGCGTACAGCGGGAGGATCTCGGTGGCCGCCAGGTCGCGCTCTCCCAGAGCGTCCGCGGTGTCCCGGATCTCCCGCTCGCCGGAGAGGAACACCAGCACGTCCCCGTCGCCGGCCCGGCCCAGTTCGTCGACCGCGTCGCACACCGCGTCCACCGGGTCGCGGTCGATCGTCAGCGGGGTGTCGTCGTCGTTCGTGCCGGAGACCACGGTGAGCGGCCGGTAGCGTAACTCCACCGGGAAGGTGCGCCCGGACACCTCGACGATGGGGGCCGGGCCGGCGGCGGATACGAAGTGCTCGCTGAACCGCTGGGGGTCGATCGTCGCCGAGGTAATGATCACCTTGAGGTCCGGCCGGCGGGGCAGCAGCTGCTTGAGGTAGCCCAGGATGAAGTCGACGTTGAGGCTGCGCTCGTGCGCCTCGTCGATGATCAACGTGTCGTAACCGCGGAGCAGCGCGTCGCGCTGGATCTCCGCCAGCAGGATGCCGTCGGTCATCAGCTTGACCAGCGTCGATTCGCTGACCTGGTCGGTGAAGCGGACGGTGTAACCCACGGCCCCACCGAGCGGGGTATCCAGCTCCTCGGCGATCCGCTCGGCCACCGTGCGCGCGGCGATGCGGCGGGGCTGGGTGTGGCCGACCTGCCCGCGCACTCCCCGGCCCAGTTCCAGGCAAATCTTGGGCAGCTGCGTGGTCTTGCCGGAACCGGTCTCCCCGGCGACGACGACGACCTGGTGGTCGCGGATGGCGGCGGCGATGTCGGCGCGGCGCTGGACCACGGGGAGGTGTTCGGGATAGCGCAGCTCGGGGACACCGGCGCGGCGGTTGCTCATCCTGCGCTCGGCGGCGGCGACGTCCGCCGCGAGCTGCTCGAGGGACGCCGGCGTACCCCGCCGTCCGCTCCTCAGGCGCTGGGCCAGGCGGTGCTCGTCGCGCAGCGTCAGCTCGGGCAGCCGGGCGCGCAGGTCGGCGAATGTGGGGGCAGCGGTGGTCATCGGCGTGCCTCAGGGTAGCCGGGGGCGCCGAGCGTGGCCCGCGCGGTGACCACCCGTGCCGCCACCGGTGTCACCTGTCCGGGGGCTCAGGTCCGGCCAGGCCGTGCCGAGGGTAAGGAAGCGGGCCGGGTGGCCTGCCAGAGCGGGAGGCGGAGTCGGTGCACAGATCACGGGCAGCGATGGCGGTCCTGCTGGTGCTCGGCGGGCTGGCCGGGGCGCCCGCGGCCGACGCGCAGGGCGCCGGGCCGCCGGCAGCGGTGGTTGCGCTCGGGCCGGCGACGTTGCTCACCCGCGCCCCGGCCGAGGCGGCGATCTCCGCGGCGATGAGCAAACTGGGCGCCCCCTACGTCTACGGCGCCACCGGGCCGGACAACTTCGACTGCTCCGGGCTGACCCAATGGGCCTTCCGCCAAGCCGGGGTGTTCATACCGCGGACCACGGACGGGCAGTCGCAGTCGGGCACCCCGGTGCCGCTGGACCAGATGCGCCGCGGGGACCTGGTGTTCTCCTACACCCCCATCTCCCACGTCGGCTTCTACCTCGGCGACGGCACCGTGCTGCATTCGCCCACCGCGGGGCGCAGCGTCGAGATCACCCCGCTGCGCTACCTCGACCCCGTGGCGGCGCGGCGGTATTGAGCACCCCGGCCCGGCTCACGAGCTGCCCACCCCGGTCACCGTGAGCAACACCTCGCCTGCGCGGTCGGAGGCAGGCAGGTCCACCTCCGCGCGCACTGCCCAGTCGTGGTCGGATGCGGGGTCGTCCAGCACCTGACGAACGTGCCACCGCCACGGCTCGACCGACACCTGGAACAGCAGGGGGCCACGCGCATCCGGGCCGGTCCGGATCTCGTCGTGGAGCTCGAAGTACGGCTGGAGCGCGGCTTCCCAGTCCACGTCGGGGTCGAGTGAGTCCAGGGTGTCCCACCGCCGGCGTGCGGCCAGCTCCACCCGCCGGAACAGCGCGTTGCGCACCAGCACCCGGAAGCTGCGCACGTTCGCGGTGATGGGCCGCGGGGCCTCATCCAGCGGCTGCTCGACGGGGACGGCCGCCGGGTTCTGCAGGGCCTCCCACTCGTCGAGCAGGCTGGAGTCCACCCCACGGATCAGCTCACCCAACCACTCGATGATGTCCTCCAGCTCGGAGGTACGCGCCTCGGCGGGCACGGTCTGGCGCAACGCCCGGTACGCGTCGGCCAGGTAGCGCAGCACCAGGCCCTCGGAGCGGCTGAGCGAGTACTGGCTGACGAACTCGGTGAAGGTCATCGAGCGCTCCACCATGTCGCGCACCACCGACTTGGGGCTCAGCGCGAACTCGCTCACCCACGGGTGTCCGGTGCGGTAGGTCGCGAAGGCGGGGTGCAGCAACTCCTGCGCCAGCGGCGTCGGCCAGGTCACCTCTTCCAACAGCTCCATCCGTTCCTCGTACTCGATGCCCTCGGCCTTCATCGCCGCCACTGCCTCACCCCGGGCCGCGTGCTGCTGGGCCATGAGCACCTGGCGCGGGTCGTCCAACGTGGACTCGATCACCGAGACGGCATCGAGGGCGTAGGACGGCGACTCGGGGTCCAGCAGCTCCAGCGCGGCCAGCGCGAACGGGCTGAGCGGCTGGTTGAGGGCGAAGTCCCGCTGCAGGTCCACCGTGAGCGTCACGGTGCGGCCGTGCGCGTCGGGTGCGGGCAATACCCGCACTATGCCGGCGTTGCGCAGCCCGCGGTACAGCTTGACCGCGTGCAGCACGTGTTTGCGCTGCGCAGCGGGCGCCTCGTGGTTGTCGGTAAGCAGGTGGCGCATGGCCGCGAACGGGTCACCGGGGCGGCTGATGACGTTGAGCAGCATGGAATTGCTCACCGCGAACCGCGACGTGAGCTGCTCCGGCTGCGCCGCCACCAGCCGGTCGAACGTCGGCCGCCCCCAGCTGACGAAGCCCTCCGGTGGCTTCTTGCGCTGCACCCGCTTGAGCTTCTTGGGGTCGTCACCCGCCTTGGCCACCAACCGGGCGTTCTCCACGTCGTGCTCCGGCGCCTGCACCACCACCGTGCCCAGGGTGTCGAAACCCGCCCGCCCGGCGCGCCCGGCGATCTGGTGGAACTCCCTGGCCCGCAGGTGCCGGGTGCGGCTGCCGTCGTACTTGGTCAGGCCGGTGAACAGCACGGTGCGGATGGGCACGTTAATGCCCACCCCCAGGGTGTCGGTGCCGCAGATGACCTTCAGCAGCCCGGCCTGGGCGAGGCGCTCCACGAGCCGCCGGTACTTGGGCAGCATCCCGGCGTGGTGCACCCCGACACCCATCCGCACCAGGCGGCTCAGCGTCGAGCCGAAGCCGGTGGAGAACCGGAACCCGCCGATCAGGTCCGCGATCGCGGCCCTCTCACCCTTGGTGCACAGGTTCAGCGAGGTGAGGGCCTGCGCCCGCTCCAGTGCCGATGCCTGGGTGAAGTGCACCACGTACACCGGAGCCTGGTGCGTGGCCACCAGTTCTTCGATGGTTTCCTGCAGCGGTGTACTGACGTAGGTGAACATCAGTGGTACCGGGCGTTGCGAGCCGCTCACCACGGCGACGGGTCGCGCGGAGCGCCGCCGCAGGTCGGTGACGAAGAAGCTGACGTCACCGAGGGTGGCGGACATCAGCACGAACTGGACGTCCGGAAGCTCCACCAGCGGCACCTGCCAGGCCCATCCCCGGTCGGGTTCGGAGTAGAAGTGGAACTCGTCCATCACCACCTGACCGATGTCGGCACCCCGACCCTCGCGCAGCGCCAGGTTCGCCACGATCTCCGCGGTGGCACAGACGATGGGCGCGCCGGAGTTGACCGCGGCGTCACCGGTCATCATGCCGACGTTCTCCGGCCCGAACACCTCGCACAACGCGAAGAACTTCTCGCTGACCAGTGCCTTGATGGGCGCGGTGTAGAAGGAGCGGCTCCCGGCCGCCATCGCCGCGAAGTGCGCCCCGATAGCTACTAGGCTCTTGCCTGAGCCGGTGGGCGTGGCCAGCACCACGTGCGAGCCGGACACGATCTCCAGCACCGCTTCCTCCTGGGCGGGGTACAGGGTGGTGCCGCGGGCCTGCGCCCACGCCGTGAACGTCTCGAACAGCGCGTCGGCATCGGCGGTGGGCGGGAGCAGCGCGGTGAGGGTGGCAGCGGCCTGCGGCGTCGTCATGGTGGTTTGATCCTGCCCCACGCCGGGTGCGTAGGTTGGTGCCATGACAGACCCCGCCGGTTCACCCAGCCCCGTGACCATCGTCGACGCCGGAACCAGGAAGGTCGCCAGGCAGGTGGTGGTGCGCGCACCCGCCGCCGACCTCTTCGCGCTGGTGGCCGACCCCCATCGCCACGGCGAGCTGGACGGCTCCGGCACCGTGAAGGAGACGGTGTCCGGACCGAGCCGGCTCAGCCGGGGCGCGAAGTTCTCCGTGGGCATGAAGCAGTACGGGGTGCCCTACAAGATCACCAGCACCGTCACCGCGTTCGAGGACGGGCGGCTGGTGGAGTGGCAGCACCCGCTGGGCCACCGCTGGCGCTGGGAGCTGGTCGAGACCGAGCCCGGGGCCACCCAGGTCACCGAGACGTTCGACTACACCACGGCCAAGGCGCCCAAGGTGCTCGAGCTGATGAAGATCCCCGCCGCCAACGCGAGCGGGATCACGAAGACGCTGCAGAGCCTGGCTACCCGGTACCGCTGAAGGCCGCGTCAGCCGTTGCGCGGGGTGCCGCCGCCGTCGCCGTCGGTCGGCGGGGCCTGCTCGGCCAGGAAACGCTCGAGTTCCGCGCCGAGCTCGTCGCCGCTGGGTAGCGCGCCGTCGGCGGCCAGCAACGAGGTCCGTTCCGGCGAGCCGATGTACGCGTCGTACTGCCGCTCCAACGCGCGCACCACGGTCTTCACCTCGTCCGACCCGCTCACCTGGGACTCGATCTCCTCCCGCACCCGGGCAGCGGCCGGGCCGAGTGCGGCATGCGGCAGCTGCAGGTCAGCGGCCTTGCCCACGTGTTCCAGCAGGGTCTGCGCCGCCTCCGGGTAGTCGGTCTGGGAGAGGTAGTGCGGCACGTGCACGGCGAAGCCCATGGCCTCGTGCCCGGCCTCACCCATCCGCAGCTCCAGCAGCGACGCGGCGCTGGCCGGCACCCGCACGGTGCCCGCCCACGGCTCGTACTCGCTCACCAGGTCGGTGGGGTGCCCGTGCGCGGTGACGCCGACGGGGCGGGTGTGCGGGACGGCCATGGGGATGGCGTTGAGGCCGATCGTGCGCCGCACACCGAAGCGCTCCGCCAGCAGCCGCACCGCGGTGATGAAGCGTTCCCAGTGCAGGTCGGGCTCCAGTCCGGCGAGCAGCAGGAACGGGGTGCCCGCGGTGTCCCGCACGGCGTACATCGTCAGCTGCGGCTCGGCGTAGCTCGCGAAGTGGTCGCCGTCGAAGGTCATCATCGGGCGGCGTGAGCGGTAGTCGAGCAGCTGGTCGAGGTCGAAGGACGCCACCACCTCCGTGTGCAGCGATTCCTTGAGGTGCTCGGCGGCCAGCCTGATGGCGTGCCCGGCGTCGGAGAAGCCCTCCATGGCGTGCACCAGCACCGGGCCGCGGCCGTCCTCGGCGACGAGCTCCGGGGCGGGGAACTCCAGCTCGTACATCGCGGTGGGAAACTCCGCCGGCCCGCTCGGGGTCTCGTTGTGCTCCGTCATCTGCCACCACACCTTCGTCTCGCGTCCACTCAGTGTCCCTCAACGCCGGGCGGGTCGCCGTGTGTTCCGCGCGCGTCGACCGCTCGACTGGTTTCGAACACGCGTTTGAGTGTGTCACGAATGCACGCGGTGGATAGGGTTCATGTCATGGAGCCCAAGGACGCAGCCAAGTTCCAGCGCACGCTGGACGTAGTGCACTCGATGACGTACTTCGTGCCCGAGACCGAGGAGTACCTGGTGGCCACGGGTCTGCGCCCAGGGCGGATGGTGTACTTCGCCGGACGGGCCGCGCCGATGGGCGCCGTCGGCGGGGGTGTCGTGACCGCGACCTTCTACAACTTCAGTCCGTCGTTGGTGGCCAGGCACATCCCTCGTGCCTGGACGCTGGCGAGCCCGGAGGTCGTCCTCGCGGCGCGCTTGCGGGCGGCCGACGCCGCCCTGCGCCGGCTACTGGGGGACCAGGCCGACGCGCCGGAGATCACCGAGGGCGCCGAGCTCACCCGCGAGGCCGTACAGGCCTGCCGCCCGGAGGGGCGCCCCCTGTACGCCGCGCACGCCGACCTCGACTGGCCGGGTGAGCCGCTGCTCGACTTGTGGCACGGCACGTCGTTGCTGCGCGAGCACCGGGGCGACGGGCACCTCGCCGCGCTGCTCGGCGCGGGGCTCAGCGGCCTGGAGGCACTCGTCACGCACACGGCCACGGGTCGCGGCTTCACGCGGCAGGCTGCGCTGGTGTCCCGCGGCTGGCGCGAGGAGGAGTGGGTAGCCGCCGAGAACGGCCTACGCGAACGCGGCGTGCTCGACGTCGACGGGGCACTCACCGAGGCGGGGCAGGCGCAGCGGTCCGACGTGGAGGAGGTCACCAGCCGGATGGCGATGGCGCCGTGGCTACGGCTGGGCACCGAGCGCAGCGCGCGCCTCGCCGAGATCGGGCTCGGTCTGACCAAGCGGATGCTCGCGGCGGGGGTGTTCCCCGACGGGATGTTCGCCCCCGCATCGAGCCGTGCGACAAGCGGAGCCCGCACGCAGTAGCATCACGGCGTCCATCCAGAGCGGCACAGAGACCTGGCTCGTCGACGCCGCAGCAACCCCCCTGTGCAGGGTGCGGGTGCTCACGCCAGGACCGATGGAGACACGCATGAGTGACGAAGAGCCGCGATGAGCGGCGGATACGCGGGTGACCTCACGCCCGAGCAGGCCTGGGAGCTGGTACGGGACAGCGACGCGGTGCTCGTCGACGTGCGCACCGAAGCGGAGTGGCGCTTCGTCGGTGTGCCGGACCTCGCCGAGTTGGGGGTGCAGCTCGGGCTCGTCGAGTGGGTGGACGCGGCGGGGGAGCGCAACCCCGACTTCGTGCCCGCCGTGGCCGAGCTGTCCCAGGGCCGTCCCGTCGTGTTTCTGTGCCGCTCCGGTCAGCGCTCGGTGTCCGCCGCCCAGGTGCTCACCGCGGCCGGTTCCGGGCCCGCCTACAACGTGCTCGACGGGTTCGAGGGCGGCCTGGACGCCGACGGCCACCGTGGTGCGGTGGGCTGGCGGGCCGTCGGGCTGCCGTGGACGCAGCGGTGAGCACGCCGCGTCAGCTCCGCCCGGACACCCTCGCCGTGCGCGGGGGACTGGCGCGTTCCGGCTTCCAGGAGACGGCTGAGGCCCTGTACCTCACCTCGGGCTTCGTCTACGACACCGCGGCCGATGCCGAGGCCGCCTTCGCCGGTGACGTCGACCGCTTCGTCTACTCGCGTTACGGCAACCCGACCGTGGCCACGTTCGAGGAGCGGCTGCGCCTCATCGAGGGCGCCGAGGACTGCTTCGCCACCGCCAGCGGCATGGCGGCGGTGTGGGTGAGCCTCGCGGCGCTGCTCAAGACCGGGGACCGGGTGGTGTCCGCGCGCAGCCTGTTCGGTTCGTGCTCGGTGATCCTGGGTGAGATCCTGCCCGGCTTCGGCGTCACCACCGACTTCGTGGACGGCCACGACTTGGAGCAGTGGGAGCAGGCCCTGTCCACCCCCGCGCAGGCGGTGTTCTTCGAGACGCCGTCCAACCCGATGCAGGAGATCGTCGACGTCGCGGCTGTCGTGGAGCTGGCCCACGCCGCGGGGGCGAAGGTCGTGGTGGACAACGTGTTCGCCACCCCGGTGCTGCAACGGGCGAGTGAGCTCGGGGCCGACGTGGTGGTCTACTCCGCCACCAAGCACCTCGACGGCCAGGGCCGGGTGCTCGGGGGTGCGGTGTTGGGCTCGCGGGAGTACATCCGCGGCCCGGTGGAGCACCTCATGCGGCACACCGGCCCCGCCATGGCGCCGTTCAACGCCTGGGTGCTCACCAAGGGCCTGGAGACCATGGCCATGCGGGTGCGCCACGCCACCGCGTCGGCGCTGCGCATCGCGACGTGGTTGGAACAGCAGGGCGGGGTCAGCTGGGTGCGCTACCCGTTCCTGGACTCGCACCCGCAGGTGGAGTTGGCGCGCCGGCAGATGTCGGGCGGCGGCACGGTGCTCACCTTCGAACTTGACGGGGGCAAGAAGCGGGCGTTCGCGGTGCTCGACGCGCTGCAGGTCGTCGACATCTCCAACAACCTGGGCGACTCCAAGTCCCTCGTCACGCACCCGGCCACCACCACGCACCGCAGGCTCGGGGTCGAGGGGCGCGCGCGGGTGGGCATCACCGACGGGGTGGTGCGGCTTTCGGTGGGCCTGGAGGACGTCGACGACCTGGTGGAGGACCTCGACCACGCGCTGCGCCGGCACTGACCTCCGAGCCGGCTCAGTCGTCGGCGGACTGCTCCAGCGTGGCGAGCGTGGTGCCGTCGATGCTCGGGTCGACCACGACGTCCTGGCCGAGCGCACCCGGGTCGGCCACGGCCACGGTGTGACCGTCGAGGCCTGCCGAGATCGCGTCGTCGATGACCTCGGTGTGGTCGGGCCACCGCGCGTGGGCGCCGGCGCGGATGTCCTCCTGGTCCTGGTGACCCGCCCGCAGGCGGGCGACGACCTCGTCGGCGACGCCCTGGGCGGTGATCACCGGCTCGATGTGGTCGAGGTCGTCGACGCTGGAGTCCCCGTCCGGTTCGCTCATGCCGCTGACTGTAGGGGAGCGCGGCGTCCCCTTCGCGGTCTCCGCAAACACCGCGGGCGGGTTTGACGGGCAGGCGGATAGCGCCCAACCTCGGGGTCATGACCAATGAGGAACCCCTGAACCGGGCCCAGGACGCCATCGACGAAGCCACCAAGGCGGCCGCCCGGGCCGGGGACCTGGTGGATACCCCGGACCCCCCGGCCGGTCAGGACGACGCCGAGTCGCTCGACCCACGCCAGGAACCCCCGGCCTGATGAGCCGCTGATGGTTGGCGTCTCGTGGCAGCACGAACCTCGTCGCGGTCGTCGGCCTCAGGAAAGAGGCGGGAGGTCCGAAGGATCACACAGGGAAGTCCCCGGTCGCGGGCGACGAGCTCGCAGAGGTCCTCGGCGGCGGCCTTGGTCGCCCCGTAGATGTTACTCGGGACCGGGGCGACGTCCTCGGTGATCCAGGCCGCGGGCTCGCCCGGGGGTGGGTTCAAGGCGCGACCGAAGGTGCTCGTAGTGCTCGTGAACACAAAGCTGCCTACCCCGGCGTCGGCCGCTTCTTCGAGCCGGTTGAGAGTCCCCGACACGTTGGCGTCCACGAAGTCCCGCCGGCTGTGGTTGCCGACATGGGGCTTGTGCAGCGTGGCGGTGTGAACGACGACGTCGATGCCTTCCAGGCTGCGCCGCAGGTTCGCAGCCACGGACTGAAGCCGAACGTGATCCCAGACGTCGGTCGGCCAGCGGCGCAGTCGGCCGGTGAGCAGCGTCGGGTTGCGTCGGCGTCCTCGACCCGCTGCCACTGCGACTCGTCGAGCATCTCGACCTCGGAGGTTGGTACGCGGGAATGCCCACGATGATGCCGCTCACCATCTAAGAGCCGCTGCCTGGCCCCGCGCGGCGCGTGCGTGGGCGAGCGGGTGCCCGCAGTGCGACCGAGCTGCGGGACACCGATGGGGCCCTGCACGGGAGCCTTCTGGCCAACTGTCATACCGACTGTGCTACCATCGCGATATGGCTGTGCGAGAGAAGCGCTCGGTGTCCCTGGACCCCGACCTGGCTACCGATATCGACAAGGCTGCCGCCGAGACCGGGACCACCTTCAGCGGATGGCTGGCCGAGACTGCGGCTCGCCGTCTTCGCCTCGAAGAGGGGCTGAGAGGGATCCAGGCGTGGGAGGCCGAGAACGGTCCGCTCACCGATGAAGAGCTCGCCGAGGGACGGGCTCGTGCCCGGCGCTCACTCGGCCGCGCATAGGTGAGGGTCACCTACGACACCGGGGCGCTGATCGCCGCCGAACGCAATGACCGTCGCATGTGGGCATTGCACGACGGCTACAACGCCGAGGGCGTGACCCCGCTCGTCCCCGCCCCGGTTCTCGCCCAGGCGTGGCGCGGTGGGCCCCGCCAGGCCCGGCTGGTCCACTTGCTGCGCCCGTGCGAGATCGAGGACATGACCGCCGCCCAGGCGCGGAAGGTCGGAGAACTCGCCGGCGCCTCCGGGCTCGACGACATCACCGATGTCGCCGTCGTTGAAATCGCCGTCCGGCTCGGCGGCGGTGGTCCTGTTGTGACCTCCAACGAGGCCCATATCCGCCAGGTAGCCGATGCGGCGGGCGTGAACCTGCTGATCGAGGAGGTGTAGGGCCCTCGCGATCAACACGGTGACCGGGTTCCAGGGAGACGGGGCGTCGGGCAGGCCCGCAACGGGATCGGGCTACGGGACGTAGGCGTGTGGCTTGCCGACCTGTGGAACGGAAGCCCAAGCGTGGCACAAAACCTGGTCTCGGATGACTTCATCGGCCACTGGCCCGACCGTGAGGTTCGCGGACCGGCCGAGTTGGCGACGGTGATCGGGGAAACCCAGGAAATGTTCACCACCCTTGCCTTCACCCTAGAGGTCGGACCGATAGTCGAGGGCGACCTCGTCTCAGCTCGGTCCCTACCGGGCGCGGCCAGAGCGCGAACGATGAGAGCTTCTTCGGCAACGACATCCTTCGTGTCAAGGACGGCCGATTCGTGGTAGTGGGTCAGTTTAAACTGACCCACTACCCGATTCGTCGAGTACTGGACCGCTTCCTCAGCCGGCTCCTGACCCACTCGTGCACGTGCGTACTTCGTCCTTGCAACCCAGCGAGCCGGAACCGCCGGGTATCCCTCGCCTACAGTGACGACGTGGGCCATCCGATCAGGTTCCGCGACGATGACCCGATGCTCGCCCAGGTCAGACAGATCGCGCTCGGCCTCCCCGCCAGCGCAGAGAAGATCTCGCACGGACGCCCCGCGTTTCACACAACTGCGAGGCGATGACCCGTGACGGCAAAGCCCTGCAGATGGGTACGTCGCACGAGCTGGGACAGAGTTTCGCCCGGGCGTTCGACATCGCGTACTCATCGGCCAAGGGCCGGCGAGAGCTGGCGTGGACGACGTCGTGGGAACCTCGACCCGGATGGTCGGCGGGTTGATCATGGTGCACGGCGACGACGACGGGCTGCGAGTTCCGCCCGTACTCGCGCCGATCCAGGTGGTCGTGATGGCGGTCAAGCCGGAGGTCGTCGATGCGGCACATCGGATCGCCACGCAGCTACGAGAGCGCGGTGTTCGCGTCCAGGTCGACGATCGCACCGACGTCCCGTTCGGCCGCCGGGCGGTGGATTGGGAGCTGAAAGGCGTTCCGGTCCGCATCGAGCTCGGTCCGCGCGATCTTGCCGCCAACACGGCAACCCTCGCCCGGCGGCTCTCCGGCGGAAAGGGACCGGCCGCGCTCGACGGTCTGGCCGGCGAGGTCGAGGCGCTGCTCATCGCCGAGCAGCAGGCCATGCTCGGCGACGCGCGTGCACAGCGCGACGCGCGTATTGCCGACCTCGACTCGGTCGAGGATGCCGCGGCTGCGGCGGCGGACGGCTGGGCGCGGATCAGCTGGGCGCGCCTGGGCGTCGAGGGCGAGGCGACCTCGCGCAGTCGGCGGTCACGGTCCGCTGCCTCCAGCGGCCGGACGGCTCGCTGCCGGAGAGCGAGGGCGAGCCGGATCTGGTCCTTCGTGGCTCGTTCGTACTGACAGTCGGCCCTTGTCGTTCCAGGCCTCCTCGAGCCGGGCTCGGTATTCATCGAAGGAACGCTGCCACAAGACGATCCGCGACCTGAGCTCAACGGCAGGCCCTTAGGTCCGGGGGACGCCGGCGAGCTGCTCGATGAGCTGCAGACCCTGCGGTGTGCCGGGCCAGTGCCGGGCGAGGGCGTGGGGCCCGGCCCGGCGGGTCACCGACCGCAGCACCAGGGCGACGACGACGGTGTCGTCGGCATAGCCGATAACCGGGATGAAGTCGGGAACCAGGTCGATCGGGGACACCAGGTACACCAGCAACAACACCAGGCGCACCCGCACGCCGGTGGGCACCGTCTTGTCCGCGGCCAGTCGGCGGATCAGGCGCACCAGGTCCGGCAGCAACCGCAGCGCATCGCGCATCGACACTGTGTCCGGGTGCGCGCGGGCGTACCGCCACAGCAACGCGAGCAGAACCACGTAGACCAGCACCAACCCGGCAACGACCCCGAGCACCGTCTGCCACCACATCAGCGGGTCACCGCTGAACTCGGGCTCATCCCGAGTCCTCTCCTGCGCGTCTTCTCCTGCGCGTCGTAGCCACAACGCTCATTGTGCCAGCGTCCGACCCCTCCCACCCGACGCCCGGCTCCGGCGGCTCCCCGCTGCTCCTGTGCGCCGTCCTCGTCGCCTGCTCGTCCCGGCCGCGTAGCCGCCGGCCGGTTCACCAGCCGCGGGCGCGCCATTCCGGCAGGCTCGGCCGCTCGGCGCCCAGGGTGGTGTCGCGGCCGTGGCCGGGGTACACCACGGTGTCGTCGGACAGCGCGTTGAAGACGCGCGCCTGCAGGTCGTCCACCAGCGAGGCGAAGTCCTCCGGAGAGGTCGTCTTGCCCGGACCCCCAGGAAACAGGCTGTCACCGCTGAACAGATGCGCACCTTCCGGGGTATGCAGCGCCAGTGCGACCGAGCCAGGGGTGTGCCCGCGCAGATGGATGACCTCCAGCACCAATTCCCCGACGTCGACGGTGTCACCGTGCGCGAGTTCGCGGTCCACGGTCACCGGCAGGGCAGCGGCGTCGAGGGTGTGCGCCGCGGTGGGCGCACCCGTATCACCGACGACCTCGGCCAGGGCCTGCCAGTGGTCGGCGTGCTGATGGGTGGTGATCACCAGCGTCAACTCGGGCGCGTGCTCGGCGAGCAGGTCGGTCAGCCGGTCGGCATCGTTGGCGGCGTCGATCAGCAGGGCCTTGCCGGTGGCGTCGTCCACCACCAGGTAGGCGTTGTTGTCCATCGGACCCACCGACACCTTCGTGATGGTGGCTCCGGGAACGTGCTTGCGCTGACCTGCGCCGCCGGGGGTGACCGATCCGGTGTAGTTCTCGTCGACCTGCATGATCGCGCACGCTACCGCTGCCTTGTGAGTCCGCTCACCGCGGGACCGAGTCCGCTCACCGCGGGACGTGCCCACCCGCTTTTCTGTCGGTGCCCGCACCTACCATGGCCACGCCGCGCGAGCGCCTCCGGCGGCGCTGCTGACCGGTGACGTCCCCAGAGCGACCCGACTGACCGCCCGACGCTGTGAAGGGATCCGAGTGGCTGACCGTCTCGTCGTGCGCGGCGCCCGCGAGCACAACCTGCGCGGGGTCGACCTCGACCTCCCGCGCAACAGCCTCATCGTCTTCACTGGGCTGTCCGGCTCCGGCAAGTCGAGTCTGGCGTTCGACACGATCTTCGCCGAGGGCCAGCGGCGCTACGTCGAGTCGCTCTCGGCGTACGCGCGGCAGTTCCTCGGCCAGCTGGACAAGCCGGACGTCGACTTCATCGAGGGGCTCTCCCCGGCGGTGTCCATCGATCAGAAGGCCACCAACCGCAACCCGCGCTCGACGGTCGGCACCATCACCGAGGTCTACGACTACCTCCGGCTGCTCTACGCCCGCGCCGGTACCCCGCACTGCCCGGTGTGCGGTGAGCTCATCTCCCGGCAGACGCCACAACAGATCGTCGACCAGGTCCTGGAGATGCGGGAGGGCGCCCGTTTCCAGGTGCTCGCCCCGGTGGTGCGCACCCGCAAGGGCGAGTTCGTCGACCTGTTCGAGCAGCTGCAGCAGCAGGGCTACTCCCGGGTGCGGGTGGACGGCACCGTGCACCCGCTGATCGACGCGCCCACGCTGAAGAAGCAGGAGAAGCACGACATCGAGGTGGTGGTCGACCGGTTGGCGGTCAAGGCCAGCGCCAAGCAGCGCCTCACCGATTCGGTGGAGACCGCGCTGCGCCTGGCCGACGGTGTGGTCGTCCTCGACTTCGTCGACCTGGAGGAGTCCGACCCGGCCCGCGAGCGGCGCTTCTCCGAGCGGATGGCCTGCCCCAACAACCACCCACTGGCCATCGACGACCTCGAGCCGCGTTCGTTCTCCTTCAACTCGCCCTACGGTGCCTGCCCGGTATGCACCGGCCTCGGCGTCCGCAAGGAAGTCGACCCCGAGCTGGTGGTTCCCGACGACGAACTCAGCCTGGCCGACGGCGCCATCGCCGTCTGGTCGACCGGACAGACGGCGGAGTACTTCGACCGCTTGCTCGCCGGACTGGCCGAGGCCATGGGCTTCGACGTGAGCTCCCCGTGGCGCGCGCTGCCGGCCGCTGCGCGCAAGGCCGTGCTCGAGGGCGCCGACGAGCAGGTCCACGTGAGCTACCGCAACCGCTACGGCCGCACCCGCTCCTACTACGCCGCCTTCGAGGGGGTCATGCCGTTCCTGCAGCGGCGGATGGAGCAGACCGAGTCCGAGCAGATGAAGGAACGCTACGACGGCTACATGCGGGAGGTCCCCTGCCCGGCCTGTGCGGGCACCCGGCTGAAACCGGAGATCCTGGCCGTCACCATGGCGCACTCCGAGCGCGGTGAGATGTCCATCGCCCAGGTGTGCGCCCTGTCCATCGCCGACTGCGCCGACTTCCTGCGCGGCCTGACGCTGGGCGAGCGCGCCGAGGTGATCGCCGGTTCGGTGCTCAAGGAGGTCCAGGCCCGCCTCGGCTTCCTGCTCGACGTCGGCCTGGAGTACCTCTCGCTCGACCGCGCCGCGGGGACCCTCTCCGGCGGGGAGGCGCAACGGATCCGGCTGGCCACCCAGATCGGGTCCGGCCTGGTGGGGGTGCTCTACGTGCTCGACGAGCCGTCCATCGGCCTGCACCAACGGGACAACCGCCGGCTCATCGACACCCTCACCCGGCTGCGCGACCTGGGCAACATGCTCATCGTCGTCGAGCACGACGAGGACACCATCCGGGCAGCCGACTGGGTGGTCGACATCGGCCCGCGGGCCGGTGAGCACGGCGGACGGGTGGTGCACAGCGGCAGCTACGCCGACCTGCTCACCAACCCCGAGTCCATCACCGCCGCCTACCTCTCCGGCCGCGAACGCATCCCGGTGCCCGTGCAGCGTCGCAAGGTCGACCGCAAGCGCCAGGTGACAGTGGTGGGTGCCCGCGAGCACAACCTGCACGACATCGACGTCAGCTTCCCGCTGGGGGTGCTGATCGCGGTCACCGGGGTCTCCGGCTCCGGCAAGTCCACGCTGGTCAACGACATCCTCGCCACCGTCATGGCCAACCAGCTCAACGGTGCGCGCCAGGTGCCGGGCCGCCACACCCGCGTCAACGGCCTCGACCAACTCGACAAGCTCGTCCGGGTGGACCAGTCGCCAATCGGCCGCACCCCACGCTCCAACGCGGCCACCTACACGGGGGTGTTCGACAAGATCCGCACGCTGTTCGCGTCCACCACCGAGGCCAAGGTGCGCGGCTACCAGCCGGGCCGCTTCTCCTTCAACGTCAAGGGCGGGCGCTGCGAGGCCTGCTCCGGGGACGGCACGCTCAAGATCGAGATGAACTTCCTGCCCGACGTGTACGTGCCGTGCGAGGTGTGCAAGGGCGCGCGGTACAACCGGGAGACGCTCGAGGTGCACTACAAGAGTAAGACCATCGCCGAGGTCCTCGACATGCCCATCGAGGAGGCCGCGGAGTTCTTCCAGGCCATCAGCTCCATCCACCGCTACCTCCAGACGCTGGTGGACGTGGGCCTGGGCTACGTGCGGCTGGGCCAACCGGCCACCACACTCTCCGGCGGCGAGGCCCAGCGGGTGAAGCTCGGCTCGGAGCTGCAGAAGCGGACCAGTGGGCGCGCGGTGTACGTGCTGGACGAGCCGACCACCGGCCTGCACTTCGACGACATCCGCAAGCTGCTGCTCGTCATCGACGGATTGGTCGAGAAGGGCAACTCGGTGATCGTCATCGAGCACAACCTCGACGTGATCAAGACGGCCGACTGGGTGCTGGACATGGGTCCCGAAGGCGGCGCCGGTGGGGGCAACCTGGTCGCGCAGGGCACCCCGGAGCACATCGCCGCCGTGGCGGGCAGTTACACGGGCCAGTTCCTCAAGCACGCCCTGGAGTCGGCGGCGGTGATGCCGTCGCCGGTGAGGCGCCGGGCAAAGGTGGTGGCCGCGGCGCGCTGAGCACCTCTCGATCACTGGACCGGTCCGGTGTACTGCTCGCCGGGACCCGCACCCGGCTCGTCCGGGTACACCGACTCCTCGCGGAACGCCCGCTGCAGCGCCTGCAGACCGTCGCGCACCGCTCCGGCGTGCAACCCCAGGTACTGCGTCGACGCCGTGACCAGCCCAGCGAGCGCGGTGATCAGCCGCCGCGCTTCGTCGGTCGCGGTGGGGGCTGCGCGCGGGGTCGTCGTCGGCCAGACCGAGCTTCTCGGCGGCAGCGCTCATGAGCATCACCGCCGCGCGGCTGATCACCTCGACGGCTGGCACCTCGGCCAGCTCGCGGGACGGCAGTGCGCCGGAGGTATCGGCGGCGGGTGCACCGGACGTGCCCTCCTGGTCGGACATACCTGGTAGCCTGGCAGTACGACCGCCGCCGGCTTGCACGGGGGCAGCAAGTGGAGCCCGCTCCCACCTCAGTGCAGTTGATGCCCTCGGGGTCCGGTCCGCCCAGCTTCGGCTGGTGACGCTGCGCCGCACGAGCGGGGTGGTGCGGACCGGTCGGCTACGGGCCCCCACGCCGCCACGGCGTCGGGGCCTTCGCTGTGGGGAGCGTTGGTTCTGCCTGGTCGCGACAGCACCGCCGAACCGAGGAGGATCCATCAGCGCTGAGACCCGCATCAACGACCGTATCCGTGTTCCCGAGGTCCGGCTCGTCGGGCCGGGCGGGGAGCAGGTGGGCATCGTCCGCGTGGAAGACGCCCTCCGCTTGGCCGTCGAGGCCGACCTCGACCTCGTCGAGGTTGCGCCGGAGGCCAGGCCGCCGGTCTGCAAGCTCATGGACTACGGCAAGTTCAAGTATGAGAACGCGCAGAAGCTGCGTGAGTCGCGCAAGAACCAGCAGATGACGGTCGTGAAGGAGCAGAAGCTCCGCCCGAAGATCGACTCCCACGACTATGAGACCAAGAAGCGCAACGTCGTCCGTTTCCTGGAAGCCGGTCACAAGGTCAAGGTCACCATCATGTTCCGCGGCCGGGAGCAGTCGCGGCCCGAGCTGGGTTTCCGGCTGCTCCAGCGCCTCGGAGCCGACGTGGTCGACCTGGGCTTCGTCGAGACCTCGGCCAAACAGGACGGCCGCAACATGACGATGGTGCTCGCCCCACACAAGGGTGCGAAGACCCGCGTCAAGGCCCAGCAGGGCGTCGAGGCATCGGCCCACCCGGTGCCGCCCGCCGCTGCCGAGCCAGCCACCCCGGCTGCCGCGGAACAGGCAGCACCCCAGCAGGCAGCACCCCAGCAGTAGCGCTGAGCACCCACAAGCAGGAGGAGCACTCATGCCGAAGATGAAGACGCACAAGGGAACCGCCAAACGCATCAAGGTGTCTGGCAGCGGCAAGCTGCTCCGCCAGCAGGCGAACCGCCGTCACATGTTGGAGCACAAACCCACCAGGCGCACCCGCCGCCTCGACGGCACCACCGTGGTCGACTCCCGCGACGCGGGTCGGATCAAGCGCCTGCTCGGCATCTGAGTCACCCCGCTCCCTGAACACCCGGGCGATCACCCGCCCCCGAGACCGAACAGGACCCACCAGTGGCACGCGTTAAGAGGGCAGTCAACGCCCAGAAGAAGCGCCGCACGATTCTCGAGTCGGCAGCGGGTTACCGCGGACAGCGTTCGCGGCTCTACCGCAAGGCCAAGGAGCAGATGCTCCACTCGATGACCTACGCCTACCGGGACCGCCGCGCGCGCAAGGGGGAGTTCCGCAAGCTGTGGATCCAGCGGATCAACGCCGCGGCGCGTTCCCACGACATGACGTACAACCGCTTCATGCAGGGCATCAAGGCCTCCGGGCTGGAGGTCGACCGCAAAGTGCTGGCCGACCTCGCCGTGCACGACCCGGGCACCTTCGCGACGCTGGTCGAGCTGGCCAAGGCCAGCCTGCCCACCGACGTGAACGCGCCGGTCACGGACGCCGCCTGAACGTGCCACCGTCCGCGGAGGAGTTCACCGAACGCACTCCGCGGGTCGTGGCTGCAGCCAAGCTCCACCGCGCCACCGCCCGCCGCTCGGCCGGGTTGTTCCTCGCCGAGGGTGTCCAGGCCGTCACCGCGGCGCTCACCCACGGTGACGTCCGTGAACTGTTCTGCACCGCCGCCGCCGCCGAACGCCACCCCGCGCTGGTCGCCCAGGCCCAAGCGCGGGGGGTGCGGATCAACCCCGTCACCCCCCGAGCGGCCGCGGTGCTGTCCGACACCGTCACCCCGCAAGGGTTCGTCGCGGTGTGCACGCTGGTCGGCGTCGACGTCGTCAGCGCCCTCACCGGTGCCCCGCGCCTCGTGGCCGTGCTGGTCGACGCGGGGGAACCCGGCAACGCCGGAACGGTCATCCGGGTGGCCGACGCGGCCGGGGCCGACGGGATGCTGTTCGCCGGTGACAGCGTCGATGTCCACAACGGCAAGTGCGTGCGTGCGAGCGCCGGCAGCGTGTTCCACCTGCCCGTGGCCCGCCACCGGGACACGTCCGGGCTGGTGGACCTGCTGCACGGCGCGGGTCTGCAGGTGCTGGCCACCGCCGCCGACGGTGAGGTCGACCTGGATGACGCCGACGAACTGCTCACCGCCCCCACCGCATGGCTGTTCGGCAACGAGGCGCACGGGCTGGACTCCGCCCTCGCGGCGGCGGCCGACCACCGCCTCCGCGTACCGATCCACGGCCGCGCGGAGAGCCTGAACCTCGCCGCCGCCGCCGCCGTGTGCCTCTACGCCAGCGCCCGCGCGGTGCGCCGCCGCCCGGCCTGAAACGGCGTCGAGGTGGCGGGGGGTGGTCGCCTACGATCGGAACGCCCCGCTCCCCGGCAGAAGAGGTACACCCCGCGTGTCCGCGACCAACGACCCCTACGACCCCAAGCAGGTCGCTGCGCTGTCCCCGGAGGCGCTCGACCGCGCCGGGACGCAGGCGCAGGAGGCATTCGCCGCGGCGGCCGACCTCCAGGCCCTGGACGCCGCTCGCACCGCCCACCTGGGTGACCGCTCGCCGGTACTGCTGGCCCGACGTGAGCTTGGTGCGCTGCCCCCGGCCGCGCGGTCGGACGCGGGCAAGCGGGTCAACCAGGTGCGCTCCGCCGCCCAACACGCCTACGACGCTCGTCGCGCGGAGCTGCTGACCGAACGGGACGCGGCCGTGCTCGTCGCCGAGGCCATCGACGTGACGCTGCCGTCAGTGCGCCACCCGCCCGGCGCCCGGCACCCCATCACGGTGCTGCAGGAACGGGTCGCCGATGTCTTCGTGGCCATGGGGTGGGAGGTGGCCGAGGGCCCGGAGGTGGAGAGCGAACACTTCAACTTCGACGCGCTGAACTTCCTGCCTGACCACCCGGCCCGCACCATGCAGGACACCTTCCACCTCGCGCCCGAAGGCTGCCGGCAGGTGTTGCGCACCCACACCTCCCCGGTGCAGGTGCGCGCCATGCTCACCCGGGACCTGCCGCTGTTCGTGGTGTGCCCGGGTCGCACGTTCCGCACCGACGAGCTCGACGCCACGCACACCCCGGTGTTCCACCAGATCGAGGGTCTGGCCATCGCCGAGGGCCTCACCATGGCGCACCTCAAGGGCACGCTCGATGCCTTCGCGCGCGCCATGTTCGGCCCCGACTCGCGGATCCGGCTGCGCCCCAGCTACTTCCCCTTCACCGAACCGTCCGCCGAACCCGACGTGTGGTTCGGCGAGAAGAAGGGGGGCGCCGGCTGGGTGGAGTGGGGTGGCTGCGGCATGGTCAACCCCCACGTGCTGCGCGCCAGCGGCATCGATCCCGAGCGTTACTCGGGCTTCGCGTTCGGTATGGGCATCGACCGAACGCTGATGTTCCGCAACGGCATCTCCGACATGCGGGACATGGTGGAAGGCGACGTGCGGTTCACGCTGCCGTTCGGGCTCGCGCTGTAGACCTCGCACACCCCTCGAGACGAAGGCTGACCTGACGTGCGCGTACCGCTGTCCTGGCTCGCAGAAGACTCCGGGCTGCCCGAGCACGCCCTGCTGGGTGACGCCGGCTCGATCGACGCGGACGCGGTGGCCGACTCCTTCGTGCGGGTGGGTCTGGAGGTGGAGGAGCTCGACATCCTGGCCGGGGTGAGCGGCCCCGTCGTCGTCGGTCGGGTCCTGGAGGTCACCGAGCTCACCACGTTCGCGAAGCCCATCCGCTTCTGCCAGGTCGACGTGGGTGAGCCTGCCCGGCGCGGGATAGTCTGCGGCGCACAGAACTTCGCCGTCGGCGACCTCGTCGTCGTCGCACTGCCCGGCAGCGAGCTGCCCGGTGGCTTCGCGATCGGCGCGCGCAAGACCTACGGCCACACCTCCGACGGCATGATCTGCTCAGCGCGGGAGCTGGGCCTGGGCGCCGAGCACACCGGCATTCTCGTGCTGCCCGCGGGAATGGCCGAACCCGGTGCCGACGCCACCGCCGTCGTGGGTCTGCGCGACGCCGTCATCTCCCTCGCCGTCACCCCCGACCGGGGATACTGCTTGTCGCTGCGCGGGCTGGCCAGAGAGCTCGCCTCGGCGCGGGGCCTGGTGTTCACCGACCGGGGAATCGTCGGGGTACCCGCCGCACACGGTCAGGCGTGGGCGGTCACGGTGGAGCCCGACAGCGGCTGCACCCGGTTCACCGCCGCCCTGGTGAGCGGCGTCGACACCGCGGCGCGGAGCCCGTGGTGGCTGCAACGCCGCCTGCTGCTCTCGGGCATGCGGCCGATCTCGGCAGCGGTGGACGTGACCAACTACGTGATGCTCGAGCTCGGTCAGCCGCTGCACGCCTTCGACGCCGCGTGTGTGCAGGGCGGGCTGTGGGTGCGCCGGGCGCGGGCGGGAGAGACGTTGATCACCCTCGACGGTGCGCTGCGCCAGCTGGACCCGCAGGACGTGGTGATCGCCGACGGCTCCGGGGTGGTGTCGCTGGCCGGGGTGATGGGCGGGGCCGGCACCGAGGTCAGCGCCACCACCACCGACGTGCTGCTGGAGGCCGCCATCTGGGAGCCCATCAACGTGGCTCGCACCGCCCGCCGGCACAAGCTGCCGAGCGAAGCCAGCAGGCGATTCGAACGGGCCGTCGACCCGGCCATGGCCGCGGTGGCGCTGCAGCGTGCCGCCACCCTGCTCGCCGAGGTCGCCGGGGGCACCGTGCGACCCGGCCGCACCGACGTCGGCGGGGTACCGCGGCGGCCGAGCATCACCATCGACGCCCACCTACCCGACCGCATCGCCGGCCACACCTACCCCGACGGCACCACGGCGCGCCGGCTCACCGAGGTCGGCTGCACCGTGGTCACCGAGCAGCGGGGCGGCCTGGCGGTCACCCCCCCGACCTGGCGGCCGGACCTGGCCCAAACTGCGGACCTGGTCGAGGAGGTGCTCCGCCTGGAGGGCCTGGACGTCATCCCTTCCGTCCTCCCGTCGGCCCCGCCGGGGCGTGGCCTCACCCAGCGCCAACGCCGCCGCCGCGCGGTGTCGCGGGCGTTGGCGGCCGGTGGTTACGTCGAGGTACTGCCCACGGTGTTCCTGCCCGCCGGGGTGTTCGACGCCTTCGGCCTCGGCGCCGACGATCCACGCAGGCGGACCGCGGCGGTGCTCAACCCGCTGGAGTCCGATCGTGCTCAGCTGGCCACCACGCTGCTGCCCGCTCTGCTGGAGGCCCTGGTGCGCAACGTGTCCCGCGGTCAGCGCGATGTGGCGCTGTACGGCGTGGCCCAGGTGGTGCTGCCCGCCGAGGCGGGTCCGCCGGTGGCAGCGTTGCCGGTCGACCGCCGGCCCACCGACGAGCAGATCGCGGCGATCGAGGTCGCGCTACCCGCCCAGCCCGTCCGGGTGGCCGCCGTACTCGCCGGTCAACGCGAGCGCGCAGGGTGGTGGGGCCCGGGCCGCGCTGCAGAGGCCGCCGACGCCATCGCCGCGGCGCACGCGGTGGCCGGCGCCGCCGGCGTGCAGCTGCAGGTGCGCGCCGCGCAGTACGCACCGTGGCACCCCGGCCGCTGCGCGGCGCTCACCGTGGACGGGGTCGTGGTGGGCCAGGCGGGCGAGCTGCACCCGGCGGTCGTGGAGCGCCTTGGCCTGCCCGCACGGACCTGCGCCATGGAGCTCGAACTCGACGCGCTGCCCCTGCGCGAGGTGCTGCCGGCCCCAGCCGTGTCACCGTTCCCGCCGGTGCTGCAGGACGTGGCGCTGGTGGTCGACGTCGCCGTGCCCGCGGCTGAGGTGGAGCGGGCGCTGCGGGCGGGTGGCGGCGACCTGCTGGAGGAGGTGCGGCTGTTCGACGTGTACTCCGGTCCGCAGGTGGGCGAGGGCAGGCGCTCGCTGGCCTTCGCGTTGCGCTTCCGTTCCGGCGACCGCACGCTCACCGAGGACGACGCCAGCGCGGCGCGTGACTCGGCCGTGGCCGAGGCCACCGCGCGGGTGGGAGCCGTACTGCGGGGGTAGCCGTGGTGTGGGGGTAGCCGTGGCCAGCCGTGGTGTGGCGTCTGCGGCGCCTGCGTGGCGTCCCCGCGGCGTGTGCGGCGTTGCGGCGAGTCTGCGCGGCGTCTCCGCATACCCCGCGGCGCACGAGCCGCGTCTGCGCACATCCCGCGGCGTCTCCGCATATGCCGGGCAGTGTGCGCTGACGTCAGAAGGTGTGCGCAGACGCCGCCGCTCGCCTCCGCCGCCGCCGCCCGCCGCTCGCCGCCAGACGCCGTTCGCCGCCGCCGCTCGGCCAGACTCCGGGGCTCACCGAATCGCCCCGGGCACCCCCAGCTGGTGTGCGTGGCTGCTCAGCCGAGGCGCTCGCCGGTCTCCGGGTGGAACGCGTGCTCCTCGCCCCGCCGCACGGTCACCTGGATGGTTTCGCCGATGCGCGGGGGTACCCGGCCGTCGAAGCGGGCTACGTAGTTCTTGGAGAGCACGCCGTCGTCGCCGGTCAGGCTGCCGTAGACGTAGGCGTCGGCGCCCAGCTCCTCGACCAGCTTGGCGGTCAGCTTGATGCCCTCGCCGCTGGAGTTGATGTCAAAGGACTCCGGGCGAACACCTAGCGTGAGGCTGGTCAGGCCCGCCGCGGAGGCGGCGTCGACCACTTCGCGGCGCAGCGGCACCACGGCGTCGCCCAGCTGGGCGCCACCGGAAACGAGTTCCGCGGTGCGCAGGTTCATGCCGGGGGAGCCTATGAAACCGGCGACGAAGGCGTTGGTCGGGCGGTCGTAGAGGTTGCGCGGGGTGTCCACCTGCTGGAGCAGCCCGTCCTTGAGGACGGCGACCCGGTGGCCCATGGTCATGGCCTCCACCTGGTCGTGCGTCACGTAGAGCGTGGTGGTCGCCAGCCGCGTCTGCAGCGCGGCGATGTTGGCGCGGGTCTCCACCCGGAGCTTGGCGTCGAGGTTGGACAGCGGCTCGTCCATGAGAAACACGCTGGGTTCGCGGACGATTGCGCGACCCATCGCGACGCGCTGACGCTGGCCCCCGGAGAGCGCCTTGGGTTTGCGGTCGAGGTAGGCCTCCAGGTCGAGCAGCTTGGCGGCCTCGACGACCTTGGCCCGGCGCTCCTCCTTGCCGATGCCCTTGAGCTTGAGCGCGAAGCCCATGTTCTCGGCCACGGACATGTGCGGGTACAGCGCGTAGTTCTGGAACACCATCGCGATGTCGCGGTCCTTGGGCGGCATGTGGGACACGTCCTTGCCGCCGATGTGGATAGCGCCCTCGTCGACGTCCTCCAGTCCGGCGAGCATGCGCAGGGCGGTCGACTTGCCCGAGCCGGATGGCCCGACGAGGACCATGAACTCGCCCTCCGAGACGTCCAGGCTCAACTTGTTCACCGCGGGGACGGGGTTGCCCGCGTAGATCCGCGAGGCGTCGACGTACTCGACTCCAGCCATGACAGGTCCTTCCGGTTGACGGTGACCGCGCCGGGTACGGGTGCACGGGCGATGGCTTGGCTGAGCCGTCGGCGTGCACCTCACGGTTTTCCGGTCGGCCGGTAGGTACCCGTCACCCGGAGGAGCGACGGCACCGGTCGACCGGCGTTGCGGTCGGTACTGCTCATCACAGTGCGTCGGGTCACACAGGTCAAGTCCGGCGTCACGGTTCCGGACCCGCCCTGCCCTGCCGCTGTCCACTGCCGCTGCACCCTGCCGCTGTCCCTACTGCACCAGATTCGCCCCGCGGCGCGGGATCCCACCTGCGCGGCCGAATCGAGTGCAGCACAGACAACGGGGCCCAGGCCACACCTCGCCCGCTTGCATGAAGTTCCGCTTATACGCATAATGTTGCAGGTGCGAGTAGCGGTAGCGGGAGCCAGCGGGTACGCAGGTGGTGAGGTCGTGCGGCTACTGCTCGGCCACCCCGGGGACTTCGAGATCGGTGCGCTCACCGCCGGGGGCAACGCCGGCTCCACGGTGGGGGAGCACCAGCCGCACCTGCTGCCGCTGGCCGACCGGGTGCTGGACGACACCACGGCGCAGGTGCTCGCCGGCCACGACGTCGTCTTCCTCGCGCTGCCGCACGGCCGCTCCGCCGAGCTCGCCGCGGAGTTGAGCCAGGAAACCGTGGTGATCGACTGCGGCGCGGACTTCCGGCTCGCGGACGCGCAGGCGTGGACGCGGTACTACGGCACCCCGCACGCCGGCACCTGGCCGTACGGCCTGCCCGAGCTACCCGGTGCGCGGGAACAGCTGATCGGTGCCCGGCGCATCGCGGTGCCCGGCTGCTACCCGACGGCCGCGAGCCTGGCGCTGGCCCCGGCCCTGGCCGCCGGGATCGTGCAGCCCGACGTGACGGTGGTGGCCGTCAGCGGTACGTCCGGGGCGGGTAGGTCGCTGAAGACGAACCTTCTGGGTGCGGAGGTGATGGGCTCGCTCAGCGCCTACGGCGTCGGCGGCACGCACCGGCACACCCCGGAGATTCGGCAGACCCTCACCGCTGCGGCCGGCCTCGACGTGGCGGTGTCCTTCACCCCGGTGCTGGCGCCGCTGCCCCGCGGCATCCTGGCCACGTGTTCGGCCCGCACCAGCGCCACAGCGGAGCAGGCCCGCGCGGTGTACGACAAGGCCTACGCCGACGAGCCCTTCGTGCACCTGCTGGCGGCCGGGCGTTTCCCCACCACCGGAGCGGTTCTCGGCTCGAACGCCGTGCAGCTGGGCCTCGCCGTGGACACCGAGGCACAGCGGTTGGTGGTGGTGGGCGCCGTGGACAACCTCACGAAGGGCACCGCGGGCGCGGCGGTGCAGTGCATGAACCTGGCCCTCGGGCTGGCCGAGACCGCGGGCCTGAGCACGGTGGGAGTGGCGCCGTGACCCACCCCGCCCAGGCCCACCCGGTGACCCACCCCGCCCAGGCCCACCCGGTGACCGCGCTCCTGCGCAACCAGGGCGTCACCGCTCCCGCCGGGTTCAAGGCGTCCGGGGTAGCGGCGGGGCTCAAGGCCTCCGGTGCACTCGACGTGGCGCTGGTGCTCAACGAGGGCCCGGACCACTCCGCGGCCGGGGTGGTCACCCGCAACCAGGTCAAGGCCGCCCCGGTGCTGTGGACCCAGCAGGTGCTCACCACCGGGTGCCTGCGCGCCGTCATCCTCAACTCCGGGGGAGCCAACGCCTGCACCGGCCCCGACGGCTTCGCCGACACCCACCGCACCGCCGAGCACACCGCCGCAACCCTCAGCGGCTGGGGCACCGAGACCGGCGCCGTCGAGGTGGCAGTGTGCTCCACCGGCCTCATCGGTGACCGGCTGCCGATGGACCGGTTGCTGCCCGGGGTAGGCGCCGCAGTGCACGAGCTGGCCGGGGGACTGGGAGGTGGCCTGGACGCCGCGCGGGCGGTGCTGACCACCGACACCGTGGCGAAGCAGGTCGCGCTGCACCATCCGGGCGGCTGGACGGTGGGCGGGTTCGCCAAGGGCGCCGGCATGCTCGCGCCGTCGCTGGCCACCATGCTGGTGGTGCTCACCACCGACGCCGTGGCCACCGCAGCGCAGCTCGACGCCGCGTTGCGCCCGGCCTGCCGGCTCACCTTCGACCGGCTCGACGTCGACGGGGCCACCTCCACCAACGACACCGTGCTGCTGCTGGCCTCAGGGGCGAGCGAGACCGTGCCCAGCCAGGGCGAGTTGACCGCCGCGGTGACCGCGGTCTGCGACGACCTGGCTGAGCAGCTCATGGCCGACGCCGAGGGCGCCACCAAGCACGTCACCATCACCGTCACCGGCGCGGTGACCGAGGACGAAGCGGTGGCCGTGGCCCGTGCCGTTGCCCGTGACAGCCTGGTTAAGACCGCCCTGTTCGGCTCCGACCCCAACTGGGGCCGGGTAGTGGCCGCGGTGGGAATGGCCCCCGCGCACCTCGATCCCGACCGCATCGACGTGTCTTTCGACGGCCACCCGGTGTGCCTCGGCGGGGTCGGTGCACCCGGCGCCCGCGAGGCGGATCTCCGCGCCGAACGGATCAGCCTCGAGATCGGCCTTGGGGTCGGTCAGGCGCGCGCCAGCATCCGCACCACCGACCTCAGCCACGGCTACGTCGACGAGAACTCGGCGTACAGCTCGTGACCGCCACCCAGCGGTTGATCACCGCCGCGCAGAAGGCCGGGGTGCTCGCCGAGGCCCTCCCGTGGCTGCAGCGCTTCCACGGCCAGGTCGTGGTGGTGAAGTACGGCGGCAACGCCATGATCGACGACGGGCTCAAGCAGGCGTTCGCCCAGGACATGGTGTTCCTGCGTACCGCAGGCATCCACCCCGTCGTGGTGCACGGCGGCGGACCCCAGATCACCGCGATGCTCAGCCGGCTCGGGCTGGCGGGGGAGTTCAGGGGTGGGCTGCGGGTCACCACGCCCGAGGTGATGGACGTGGTGCGGATGGTGCTGTTCGGCCAGGTAGGCCGCGAGCTCGTTGGGCTGATCAACTCCCACGGCCCGCATGCCGTGGGCCTGTCCGGGGAGGACGCCCAGCTGTTCACCGCCGCCCGGCGCACCGCCACCGTCGACGGTGAGCCGGTGGACGTAGGCCTCGTCGGCGACGTGGTGGACGTGAACCCCGACGCGGTGTGGGACCTCGTTCGCGCCGGACGCATCCCCGTGGTGTCGTCCATCGCCCCGGACGCCGACGGGGTGGTGCACAACGTCAACTCCGACACCGCCGCGGCCGCCCTCGCGGTGGCCCTGGGTGCGGAGAAGCTGGTGGTCCTCACCGACGTGGAAGGTCTCTACGCCGACTGGCCGGACCGCTCCTCGCTGCGTTCGGAGATCGACAGCGCCGAACTGGCCCGGTTGCTCCCCCGCCTGGACTCCGGCATGGCCCCCAAGATGGAAGCCTGCCTGCGCGCGGTGACCGGCGGCGTGCCCAGCGCCCACGTCATCGACGGCCGCCTGGCCCACTCGGTGCTCCTGGAGGTCTTCACCTCGGAAGGGATCGGAACAATGGTGACCCCCGCATGACGGGCCCGCTGCAGCAGCGCTGGTCGGCCAGCCTGATGGACAACTACGGCACCCCCCCGCTCTCCCTGGTCAGCGGTTGCGGGGCAGTCCTCAGCGACGACGACGGCCGCTGCTACCTCGACCTGCTCGGGGGTATCGCCGTCAACGTCCTGGGCCACGCGCACCCCGCGATCCTCGACGCGGTGAGCACCCAGCTGGCGACCCTGGGGCACGTGTCCAACCTGTACGTCTCCGAGCCCGCGGTGACGCTGGCCGAGGGGTTGCTGGCACACGTGGGACACCCCGGGCGGGTGCTGTTCACCAACTCCGGGGCGGAGGCCAACGAGGCGGCGTTCAAGATCGCCCGGCGTACTGGCCGGCGCACGATCATCGCCGCCGAGAACGGCTTCCACGGCCGCACCATGGGTGCGTTGGCGCTCACCGGGCAACCGGCCAAACGCGCCCCGTTCGAACCGATGCCCGCCGGGGTGCAGTTCGTTCCGTTCGGTGACGTGGACGCCATGGAAGCCGCGGTCGACGCCGACACCGCCGCCGTCGTGCTCGAACCCATTCAGGGTGAGGGCGGGGTGGTCGTACCCCCAGCCGGGTACCTCGCCGCGGCCAGGGAGATCACCACCCGCCAAGGTGCGCTGCTGGTTCTCGACGAGGTCCAGACCGGCGTCGGCCGCACCGGTACCTTCTTTGCCCACCAGGCCGACGGGGTCACCCCGGACGTGATCACCCTGGCCAAGGGCCTCGGCGGGGGACTGCCCATCGGTGCCTGCATCGGCCTCGGCGCCGCCGGTGACCTGCTGGAACCCGGCCAGCACGGCACCACCTTCGGGGGCAACCCCGTGTGCTGCGCGGCCGCGCTCGCCGTGCTGCACACCCTCACCGCGGACGACCTCACCGCGCACGTCGCCGCCCTGGGCAAGGAGCTCGCCGCGGGCATCGAGGCGCTGCACCACCCCCTGATCAGCCATGTTCGCGGCCGCGGGCTGCTGTTGGGCATCGTGCTCACCGCCGGGGTGGGCCCGGCCGCCGTCACCGCCGCCCGGGCCGCCGGGTTCCTGCTCAACGCCACCGGCCCGGACGTGCTCCGGCTGGCCCCGCCCCTGGTCATCACCACCGAGCAGGCGCACAGCTTCGTGCGGGCGTTGCCCGCCATCCTCGACGCCGCGCGTGACACCCACTCAGCGGCCCAGCCGTGACCCGCCACTTCCTCCGCGACGACGACCTGAGCGCCGCTGAGCAGGCCGAGGTCCTCGCGCTGGCCGCCGAGCTCAAGGCCGCGCCGTTCTCGCGCCGGCCGCTGGCGGGTCCGCACGGCGTCGGGGTGATCTTCGAGAAGAACTCCACCCGCACCCGCTTCTCCTTCGAGGTCGGCATCGCGCAGCTCGGCGGGCACGCCGTGGTGGTGGATGCCCGCACCATGCAACTGGGCCGGGAGGAGACCATCGACGACACCGGCCGGGTGCTGTCGCGTTACGTCAGCGCCATCGTGTGGCGGACCTCCGGTCACGAGCGCCTGGACCGCATGGCGGCCGGTGCCACGGTGCCCGTCGTCAACGCGCTGTCGGACACCTTCCATCCCTGCCAGGTGCTCGCCGACCTGCAGACCGTCGCCGAACGCAGGGGCACCCTGGCCGGGCTGCGCCTGACGTACTTCGGTGACGGCGCGAACAACATGGCGCACTCGCTGCTGCTCGGGGGTGCCACCGCGGGGATGCACGTCACCGTGGCTGCACCCACCGGGTTCGACCCCGACCCCCAGGTGCTCGTCGCCGCGCAGCGCCGCGCCGAGCAAGCCGGGGGCTCGGCCAGCACCACCGTGGACCCGCACGCCGGGGCGGAGGGGGCCGACGTGCTGGTCACCGACACCTGGACGTCCATGGGCCAGGAGGGCGACGGCCTCAACCGCGTCGAGCCGTTGCGGCCGTTCCAGCTCAACGCCGCACTGCTGGCGCGCGCCGCGGCCGATCCCGTTGTCCTGCATTGCCTGCCCGCGCACCGTGGCATGGAGATCACCGACGAGGTGCTGGATGGCCCGCACAGCGCAGTCTGGGACGCGGCCGAGAACCGGCTGCACGCCCAAAAGGCGCTGCTCACCTGGCTGCTGGAGCACCCGTGACCGTCGTCGGACCGGTGAGCCGCGTCACCCGTCAGGCGCGCATCGTCACGCTGCTGGCCGGTCACCGGGTGCACAACCAGCCCGAGCTGGCCGCGTTGCTGGCCGCCGAGGGCATCGAGACCACTCAGGGCACGCTCTCGCGCGATCTCGACGAGCTCGGCGCGGTGAAGCTACGCGGGGTCGACGGGGGAGCGGGGGTGTACGTGGTGCCCGAGGACGGCAGCCCGGTGCGCGCGGTCGAGGGTGGCACCGACCGGCTCACCCGGCTGGTGTCCGAGCTGCTGGTCTCCACCGACGCCAGCGGCAACCTCGCCGTCCTGCGCACCCCACCCGGGGCGGCGAACTTCCTGGCCAGTGCGCTGGACCGGGCCGCACTGCACGACGTGGTCGGAACCATCGCCGGAGATGACACTATCTTCGTCATCGCCCGGGCACCGCTCACCGGTGCCGAGCTCGCGGCGCGCATCACCCACCTGCAGCAGAAGGAGCACAGCATCCATGGCTGACCGCGTCGTCCTCGCCTACTCGGGCGGGTTGGACACCTCCGTCGCCATCAGCTGGATCGGCAAGGAAACGGGCAAGGAGGTGGTGGCCGTCGCCATCGACCTCGGCCAGGGCGGGGAGGACATGGCCGACATCCGCCAGCGGGCGCTGGACTGCGGCGCGGTGGAGTCGGTGGTCGTCGACGCGCGCGACGAGTTCGCCGAGCAGTACTGCCTGCCCACCGTGCAGGCCAACGCGCTCTACATGGACCGCTATCCACTCGTCTCGGCGATCAGCCGCCCCCTCATCGTCAAGCACCTGGTCGCGGCCGCGGCACAGTTCGGCGGCACCACCGTGGCCCACGGGTGCACCGGAAAGGGTAATGACCAGGTGCGCTTCGAGGTCGGGATCGGGGCGCTCGGGCCAGGCCTCGACGTCATCGCGCCCGTTCGCGACTACGCCTGGACCCGGGAGAAGGCCATCGCGTTCGCCGAGGAGAACGCCATCCCGATCAGCGTCTCCAAGCGCTCGCCGTTCTCCATCGACCAGAACGTGTGGGGTCGGGCGGTGGAGACGGGGTTCCTGGAGGACCTGTGGAACGCCCCGACCAAGGATGTCTACAGCTACACCGAGGATCCGACGGTCAACTTCCTCGCCCCCGACGAACTGGTGCTCGCCTTCGAGCGGGGTGTGCCGGTGAGCATCGACGGCCGCTCGCTCAGCGTGCTGCAGATCATCCAGGAGCTCAACACCCGGGCGGGGGCTCAGGGCGTCGGCCGGCTCGACCTGGTGGAGGACCGCCTCGTCGGCATCAAGAGCCGGGAGGTCTACGAGGCGCCCGGTGCAATGACGCTGATCACCGCCCACCAGGAGCTGGAGAACGTCACCGTGGAGCGCGAGCTGGCCAGGTTCAAGCGACAGGTGGAGCAGCGCTGGGGCGAGCTGGTCTACGACGGGCTGTGGTTCTCCCCGCTCAAGGACGCCCTGGACGTGTTCCTGGCCACGACCCAGGAGAGGGTCACCGGGGAGATCCGGCTCGTCCTGCACGGGGGAAGCGTCGTGGTCAACGGCCGGCGCAGCTCGCAGTCGCTGTACGACTTCAACCTCGCCACCTACGACGAGGGCGACACCTTCGACCAGAGCCTGGCCAAGGGCTTCGTCGCGCTGCACGGGCTGTCGTCGAAGATCGCCGCGCGCCGTGACCTGCCCGGCCGGTGACCTCGCTGTGGGGTGGCCGTTTCGCCACCGGACCCGCCGAGGCCATGGCGGCGCTGAGCCGCTCCACGCACTTCGACTGGGTGCTCGCACCCTACGACGTGCGGGCCTCGCAGGCGCACGCGCAGGTGCTGCACGGCGCGGGGCTGCTCACCGACGCTGGCCTGACCGCGATGCGCGACGGGCTGCACCGCCTGGGCGCTGACGTGCACTCCGGCGCGTTCACCCCGGAGCTCGGCGACGAGGACGTGCACAGCGCCCTCGAGCGGGGCCTGATCGAGCGGGTGGGCCCGGAGCTGGGCGGGCGGTTGCGCGCCGGGCGTTCCCGAAACGACCAGGTGGCCACCCTGTTCCGCATGTGGTTGCGCGACGCGGTGCGGCTGGTGGCTGTCGGGGTGCTGGACGTGGTCGACGCGCTTGCTCTGCAGGCCTGCGTGAACCCCGACGCCGTCATGCCCGGACGCACGCACCTGCAGCACGCGCAGCCGGTGCTGTTGGCCCACCACCTGTTGGCGCACACCCACCCGTTGCTGCGCGACGTGGCCCGGTTGCGCGACTTCGATGTGCGGGCGGCGGTGTCGCCCTATGGTTCCGGGGCGCTGGCCGGCTCGTCGCTGGGGCTGGACCCCGATGCGGTGGCGGCGGAGTTGGGCTTCGACTCCGCGGCCGAGAACTCCATCGACGCGACGAGCTCACGGGACTTCGCCGCCGAGGCCGCCTTCGTGCTGGCCATGATCGGCGTCGACCTGTCCCGGCTCGCCGAGGAGATCATCCTCTGGAGCACCGCCGAGTTCGGGTACGTGACCCTGCCCGACGCGTGGTCCACCGGCAGCTCGATCATGCCGCAGAAGAAGAACCCGGACGTCGCCGAGCTCACCCGCGGCAAATCGGGTCGGTTGATCGGCAACCTCACCGGGCTGCTGGCCACGCTGAAGGCCCAGCCACTGGCCTACAACCGTGATCTGCAGGAGGACAAGGAACCGCTGTTCGACTCCGTCGCCCAGCTGCAGCTGCTGCTGCCGGCGCTCACCGGGCTGGTCGCCACGCTGCACTTCCACACCGAGCGGATGGCCGAGCTGGCCCCGGCCGGGTTCACCCTGGCCACCGACATCGCAGAATGGCTGGTGCGCCAGGGGGTGCCGTTCCGGGGGGCGCACGAGGCGGCGGGCGGGTGCGTGCGCGCGGCGGAGGCCAGGGGAGTGGGCCTGGAGGAGTTGACCGACGCCGAGCTCGCCGCCATCGACACCCACCTCACCCCGGACGTCCGGCAGGTGCTCACCGTCATCGGGTCCATCGCCTCCCGCGACGCCCACGGCGGTACGGCTGGGGTGCGGGTGGCCGAACAGCTGGGCCGGGTCCGCCAGGCCGCGGCCGGTGATCGCGCGTGGGCGCAGCGCTGAGGAACCGGCTCGGCGGGCACCCGGCGGGCGCCGCACGGGAGCTGCTGGGAGCCACCCTGTTCGGGCGGGGGGTCAGCGCGCGCATCGTCGAGGTGGAGGCGTACTTCGGTGAGCACGACCCGGCCTCGCACGCCTACCGGGGCCGTACCCCGCGCAACGCCGTGATGTTCGGTCCGGCCGGGCATCTGTATGCGTACTTCGTCTACGGCATGCACACCTGCGTGAACGTGAGCACCGGGCCGGACGGTGAGGCCTCCGCGGTGTTGCTACGTGCGGGGGAGGTGCTCGGCGGCCACGACCTCGCCGCGCTGCGCCGCCCCACCGCACGCCGGCACGCGGACCTCGCCCGCGGACCGGCGAACCTCGCTGCCGCACTGGGCATCACCCTGGCCGACGCCGGCATCGACCTGCTCGAGCCCGCCGCCGAGGTGCACCTGCAGCTGAACGGGACGTCGACACAGGTCAGCTCCGGTCCGCGGGTCGGGGTCAGCACCGCCGCGGACGTGGTGTGGCGGTTCTGGATCCCCGACTCGACCGCGGTCACGGCTTACCGCCGGGCATCCCGCGCTTCGGGCTAGGTCGAGGTGCTCGGACTCTCGCCGGCGCGTGTCACCTTGGTGCCTGTGCGGTGGGTCGGGCGCGGACGTGGGCGCGTTCACCCTGGGGTCCCAGCAGGCTGAGGACCTCCGTCGGCTGGGGACCGGGGTTGCTGAGCGCGTGGGGGGTGCGGGTATCGAACTCCACCACCTCTCCGGGTTTCAGGACCATGTCGTGGTCGCCGAGGAGCAGCCGCAGCCGCCCGTTGAGCACGTAGAACCAGTCGTAGCCCTCGTGCGTCTGGGGCCGGGGCTCGTGTCCGGGCCATCCGACCGGGATGATCATCTTGTGGGCCTGGATGCCGCCGGGTCGGCGGGTGAGCGGCAGGAACGTCATTCCGTGGCGGACGACGGGCCGGGACAGCACCCGGGGATCTTCGGTAACGGGTGCGTCGACCAGTTCGTCCAGCGGCACCTGGTGCGCCCGAGCCAGTAGGAGCAGCAGCTCCAGGGTGGGTGTGCGCTGACCCGTCTCCAGGCGGGACAGGGTGCTGATTCCGATGCCGGTGCTCGCGGACAGCTGGGCCAACGTCGCTCCGCGCTGCGTGCGCAGGGCCCGCAACCGCGGACCGACCGCCTCAAGAACCTCGGTCAGGGCGGAACTGTCGTCGGCCATGCCCGCAGACTTTGCCCCTTTGGCAACAAACATTGCAATCTGCGGTGGTCCGGTCGGATGGTGCACGTCGAGGGGCCGCAGCAGGCAGCGCGACGGCATCCCTCCCGAGGCAGCGGAGGTCATGGTGGAATCGTCCTACGACGTGGTGGTGGTCGGTGGTGGCGCGGCCGGGCTCAGCGGGGCCCTGGCCTTGGCGAGGGCCCGGCGCTCGGTGCTGGTGGTCGACTCCGGCGCCCCGCGCAACGCCCCCGCCGGGGGAGTGCACAACTACCTCGGGCGGGAGGGCACACCCCCGGGCGAACTCGTCGCGGCCGGTCGCGCGGAGGTCGCCTCCTACGGCGGTGAGGTCGTGACCGGCAGTGTCACCGTGGCCCGCGCCGAGGGTGGTGGCTTTCGGGTGGAGCTGGACGACGGGACCAGCGTGGGAGCCCGCAGGCTGTTGGTCACCACCGGGCTGGTCGACGAGCTGTCCGATGTGCCGGGCCTGGCCCTGCGGTGGGGCCGTGACGTCCTGCACTGCCCCTACTGCCACGGGTGGGAGGTGCGCGAGCAGTCCATCGGTGTCCTGTCCACGGGTCCGATGGCGGCGCACCAGGCGCTGCTGTTCCGGCAGTGGAGCAGTGACGTCACCCTGTTCCTGCACACCGGGCCCGAGCTCACCGACGACCGGCTCACCGGCCTCCAGCTGGCTGGTGGGCAGGTGATCGGCTGCCGGGCGGTGGTCGTTGCCCCCCGGGTCGCCGCCCGCGCCGAGGTCCTCACCGGCCTCGGCCTCGGGACGACCGATCTGGAGATCGACGGGTACGTCTTCGGCAGCCACGTCGCCGCCGACGCCAAGGGGGCGACGTCGATCCCCGGGGTGTGGGTGGCTGGCAACGTCACCGACCCGCTGGCCCAGGTGATCAGCTCCGCCGCGGCCGGGCTGAACGCGGCCGCAGCGATCAACGGGGACCTGGTTGCCGAGGACACCGCTGACGCCGTCACCGCCCGCCGCCACGGGCTGTGACGGTCGCCGACCCGCGCCGCGGGCCCGGAACTCCACCGACGACGAGGACGAATAGATGACGGTCAGTCAGGCAGAACAGTTCTGGGAACAGCAGTACCGCAGCCACGACAGCCGGTGGAGCGGGCGACCCAACCCCGTGCTGGTGGACGTGGTCACCCCGCTGCCGGCGGGCATGGCGCTGGACCTCGGCTGCGGTGAGGGCGGTGACGCGGTGTGGCTGGCTTCCCTCGGCTGGCAGGTGACTGCCGTCGACGTCTCCGCCACCGCCCTCGACCGGGTCGCCGTCCACGCTGCCAGCGCCGGTGTCGCCGACCTCGTGGAGCGCCAGCGACACGACCTTGCCCACAGCTTCCCGGCTGGTGTGTTCGACCTCGTCTCCGCCCAGTACCTGCAGTCCCCGGTGGTCTTGCCCCGGGAGCAGGTCCTACGCGCGGCGGCCGCCGCCGTCGCGCCTGGTGGCCTCCTGCTCGTCGTCGACCACGCTTCTGCCCCTCCGTGGGCGTGGCACGACCCCGACCACCATCCCCGCTTCCCGACGCCGCAGGAGACGCTGGCCACCCTCGAGCTGAATCCGGACCAGTGGCACGCCGAGCGGGTAGCGGCGTCCGAGCGAGAGGCCATCGGACCGCAGGGACAATCCGCCCGCGTCACCGACAACGTCATCGCGATCCGGCGGTTGCCGCGGTAGACGCACCGCGAGCCTCAAGGGTGTTGCAGCGCCCCTGCGCCGAGTGCGGCTTCGACGCTGCCGAGCTGCCGCGCGTGGAGGTGGGACCGCATCCGGACGGCCACCGGGGTCAGTCGAGGTAGAATTCATTGCCCTCGGGATCGGTCATCACCGCGTAGACGTGTTGGCTTGGTCGTCTTGGTCCACCGGATGAAGGCACCGCCGCGGGCGCGCGAACCTGCGCCACCACGTGTTCGATGCTGGCGCGGCGCTGGGCGCGGCTGACCTCACGACCACGCGACACCCGGAGATCCAGGTGAAGACGGTTCTTGACCGACTTGTCTCGGGAATGGGCTGAAACCAGATGGCCACGCCGTTGCCGTCGGGTGATACGAGCCGATCGGTGCCGTCCCCCTCGATCTCCTCAGCAGCCACCCCTACCGACAGGTACCAGTCGCGCCACGTCGCCGTGAGGCAGCGGAGCGGCGAGCACCTCATAGCCCAGCAGCGGCTGCCAGAAGGCGACCAGGCGCGAAGGGTGGTGGCACTCGATCGTCAGCTGTAAGAACGTGGCCACAATCCAACCTCAGGGCTCAGTGGCCGATCCGGTTCAGGGCCCCGCGGTACGCGACGCGACGGTGGCCCAACGGAGAGCTGCGACGGCGTCGACCTCAACCAGTTGGTCTTCGTAGCCCAGCAGGGCCACCCCGATCAGGGCGCTGGGCGCGTCGTGTTCGCCGAATCGTCGGCTCACCACGTCCCAGGCGGCCACGAGGTCGACTCGGCGGATGCTCGCGACGTAGACGGTCGTCTTGACGACGTCGGTGAGGGTCGCACCCGCGGCTTCCAGGGCGACACACAGGTTCGTCATGACCTGCTCGGCCTGTGCTGCCACATCGCCGACGGCGACCGTGTTACCCGCGCCGTCGAGGGGGCACGCGCCGGCGGTGAAGACGAACCGCGAGACGTCATGTGCGACAGCTGCATAGGCGTAGGGCGCCCGGTCGGTCAGCGTGCGCGAGCGGATCAGTTCAACGACGGGTCGGGAGGACACCGCACCAGGATGCCAGTTGGCAGTGACTGATCCTGCTCCGTGGCGACGTGGTGACGTGGCGACGTGGCGACGTGGCGACGTGGCGACGTGGTGACGTGGCGACGTGGCGCTCGGGCTTGGCTCGTGCTTGGCTCGTGCTTCTACTGTGTGGACATGCGGGGGTTGTCGCTCAGGGCGACGGATACGTCGGAGCACGCCTGCTGGGTTTCGCTGCGGTCCGCCGATCAATGGCTCGCGCAGCTCTACCTGAATCCCGAAGAGCAGTGCGCCGGCGTGAGACGACGTCTGCTGCACGTTGCCCTGGCGGAGGGGGATGCGGGTCAGGGTGGTCACCAACAACGTCCGTGCCAGACCCGCTGACCATGGCAGCCGCGGACTGGCCGGCGTGGGCCACGGAGCGAGTCGAGGTGTTCGCACCCGATCCGCACTGGTTGTCGAAGGGCGAGCGAGAACGCGGTCGCCTCGAGTCCACTCTGGCGGCGTTGATCGTTGGTCGGTCGAGCACGTCGGCTCCACCTCGATACCGGGATTGGCCGCGAAGCCCATCCTGGACTTCCAGGCCCAGGTCACCGATCTCGACTCGGCGCCGCAGGTCGCGGCAGTGCTCGCCCCCCAGGGTTGGCACCTCGTGCCTCCCGAACTCGATCAACGTCCCTGGGAACGCTTCTTCGTGCGGGTCGCCGACGAGCGTCGCCGTGCTCACCTCCATCTGTTCGGCGTCGACGCGCCGCACTGGTACGAGCGGCTCGCTTTCCGCGACGCTCTGCGCGCCGACCCCGCGCTCGTCGACGCCTACGCCACGCTCAAGACGGACCTGGCCGCTCAGCACCGCGACGATCGCGAGGCGTACACCAGGGCCAAGGACACTTTCGTCCGGCGGGTGCTGGCCGACGTCGGGGGATGACGTTGGTGCTGTCGCCATCCCCATCCGCGTGTCGACAGGGGAATCAGCCGTTCAGCACCGCCGGTGTCGGCCGGTCGCGCCGAGGAACTGGTCGAGGCGGTTCGCGCCGGTCGCGACCGGCGCTGATGAGCTCGCCGGGGGAGTTCGGGGCTCGAGCAGGTCACTGCCGAATCGCCGGGTGGTTACACTCCCGGCCCAAGGAGGAGAGCGTGAGCATCGAGTTCCTGGTGACGACGCTCATCGTCGTCGCGACGCCAGGCACCGGAGTGATCTACACGCTGGCGGCTGGCTTGTCGCGCGGTGCGCGCGCCAGCGTCATCGCTGCAGTTGGCTGCACGCTCGGCATCGTCCCGCACATGATCGCGGCGATCATGGGCCTCGCGGCGCTGCTGCACACGAGCGCCCTGGCGTTCCAGACCCTGAAGTTGCTGGGCGTGGCCTACTTACTCTACCTGGCGTGGGCGACGCTCAAGGAGAAGGGCGCACTGGCCGTGGAAACAGACACCGGACCCCGGTCGGCGGCGAAGGTGATCCGCTCGGGCATTCTGATCAACATTCTTAACCCCAAGCTGACGATCTTCTTCTTCGCCTTCCTGCCGCAGTTCGTCAGCACCAGCGATCCCGACACGTTCCTGCGGATGCTGGAGCTGAGCGCCGTCTTCATGCTGGTCACGCTGGTCGTGTTCACCGGTTATGGGGTATTCGCCGCCGCGGTGCGCAACCACGTCGTCTCCCGGCCCCGCGTGATGTCCTGGATACGGCGCATCTTCGCTGGTTCCTTTGTCGCGCTCGGAGCAAGGCTCGCCGGCACTGCGCGGTGAGCCACGGTCCTCGCTACGGCCCTCGCCACACCCCCGAGCGACTTCACCCCCCGTGCCGATCGCTGCGGATGGCGGTCGCCTGGGCCTGGGCAAGCCTGTTTGTTGCGACCCTGTGCTGCGACCCTGTGCTGCGACCCCCCTTGCCGGGCTGCTTCGCTTCCCTCTGCTCAGCATCGACCCGACCGCGGACTTTGCCGCCGCCGCGCGCATCTACCCCCGCTGCCGGAACGCCGGTATCACCCCCCGTGGGATGGTCGACTGCCTGATCGCCGCCGTTGCGTGGCGTCGAGGTGCAGTCCTGCTTGCCCACGACGCTGATCTCGACCGGATCGCGGGCGTGGTCGGGGTCGAACTCGACGAGGCATCATTGCGTGCATAGTCCGTCGGTGTTCCGAGCACGGGAGGACGCCCGGATCAACTCCTCACCTGGACAGTGTCCGGCAGCCCGTCGATGTGGCCACCACCGAGCCCGTCCACGCTGACCGACACTTCGGCAACCCCGACGCGCAACCCCGTGACATCCAGGGAGCCGAACGGTGAGCAGCTGAGTGGCCGTAACCGCACGCGGCCACCGGGCACGTCAGGATTGATTCCCACCAGCGCGTTGAGCATGACCACCACGCTGGCGGCCGACCACGCCTGCGGGCGGCAGGCGGGCTGGGTAGGGCAGCGGCAGCCGATAGGGCTCTGCCTGCTCGCCGCCGAACAGCTCGGGTAGTTGGTAGTCGAACTCCGGCGCCGCCCGCATGAGGCCGGCGATCAGGCTGGCTGCCACCGCGTCGTGGCCGTCGGCGGCCAATCCCGCGATGGCGATGGCCGTGTCGTGCGGCCACACACTGCCCCCGTGGTAGCTGAGCGGGCTGAACCCACCGGAGCGGCTGGACAGCGTCCTGAGGCCGAAGCCGGAATTCATGTCGACCGCACCAAGGCGGGCGGCGACGAGCGCGGATTCATGCCGATCGAGCAGACCCGTACCCAACAGATGCCCGGCGTTGGAGGTCATCGAATCGGCCGCACGCCCGGACTCGTCCACGGCGATCGCGGGGAACGCGCCGTCGGGACTGTCGACCCAGAAGCGGGCCCGGAAGCGCGCCTGCAGCGCCGCCGCCCACGCGAGCCATTCCTCGGCGCCGGACCGGTCGAAGGCACGGAGCAGGGCAGCGCCCTTGACGGCGGCTTCGTAGGCGTAGGCCTGGACTTCGCACAGCGCGACGGGCGCTTCGGCCAGGCTGCCATCGGCGAAGCGAACCGCGTCCTGGGAGTCTTTCCAGCCCTGGTTGACCAGACCCCGCCCGGTCTGGTCGCAATACTCCAGGAAACCACTGGCACCGGTGCCGTCGTCACGCATCCAGACCAATGCGGCCTCGGCGGCGTCGAGGAGCGGCGCAACCTGTTCGGGCGGCATGCCCCAGCGCCAGGCGTCGTGCAGCAGCGTCACCCACAGCGCGGTCGCGTCGACGGTTGCCGTAGTACAACGCGGGAAGAATGATGCCGGCGCCGTCGTGGGCCGAGGTGACGCGCCGGAGTTCGTGGGGGATCTTACCGGGTTGCTCCTCGGTGACCGGGTCGGTCCGCTTTCCCTGGCGCCGGGCTAGCGCGCGCAGCGTTCCCGCGGCCACCTCGGTGCCGAGTGGCAACATCATTCGTGCCGCCCACAGCGAGTCGCGCCCGAACAGGGTCAGGAACCACGGCGAACCGGCGGCGAGGAAAGTGTCCTGGGGGGCAATCGGATCACTGAGCCGCAATCCGAACAAATCAGCCAGCGACTGGGCCAGCAGCGACGACAGGCGCGGGTCCGCGGTCCTGACCCGGGGCTCTGACCAGACCCGCCGGGTCGGTTCGACCGCGCCCACCGCAGGTGCTGGACCCTCGCTCACGTGTACCGACAACCCCAGCGTCACCGATTCACCTGGATCGATCAGCACAGCCCACTGCAAGCGTGCCGCGTCGGGGTCGAGCGCGTCCGGTTGAGGGGAGCCGGTGACAACGACCCGGGTTCCGTCTGCGCCGAGCCACTGGAGACCCGCCGGCATCGCCGACGCCGCCAGCGACGTCCCGGGGAGTCCGGATTTCACGTCGTGCATCTCGCCCAGATCGGTGCCAAGGGCGACCTCGACCAGGCAGCACACGGGTTCGTGGGCCGTGGACGCAATCCGGATGCTCTCCTGCATCCCGGTACCGTTCGCGCGTCGGTGGCGATCGATCACGACGGTCGGATCGGGCAGTGGGTCGCCGAGCGCGCGGACCACCCCCGCAAAGCGGGCCGATGCCGGGCCCGCCGAGTGCCCGCGCAGGTCCTCCGGCTCCGCACCGTCGACGGTGACGATCATGGTGTGCAGCGCGCGCCGATCGGAGACACACATCCCGTGCACACCGACACCGCGTAGCTGCCCGTCCCGGGGGACAGGACGAGGCACGGCGCGCTCACACAACTGACCGCCCAGCCCGGCTTGACCAGCGTCCGCCAGCCGTTGGAGACGGTGGCGGCCCACCTGGTCGATGCCATCGTCGAGCACCTGGACGGCACCCGAGCCCAGCCCACCCGGATCTTGCTGCCGCCCTCGCTGACCGTGCGCGGAAGCTCGCAGCGCGAACCCTGAGGCACGGCTTTGTCGAACCCGAGACCCAGATAGGACCGACGAGAGGACGAACACCTGATGAGAGTTCGAGCAAGTCGCCTGCGGGCACTGGCTGCGGCCAGTACAGCGGCCTTAACTTTGCTGACCGCCTGCGGTGGAGGTGGATACAGCAGTGACAACGCCAGCGCCGGGGGCGGAAGGACCAACGGCGTGACGCTGAAGGTCCTCATTGGATCCTCCGGTGACACCGAGACCAAGGCGGTGCAGGCGGCCGGCGATGCCTGGGGGGCGAAGACGGGCAACACCGTTCAGGTGACCGCAGCCAAAGATGTGACCCAGGAACTGGCCCAGGCGTTGGCCGGCGGCAGCCCGCCGGACATGTTCTACGTCGACGCCGCGAAGTTCGCTGGTCTGCAGAAGGCCAACGCGCTCGCGCCCTATTTCGACCAGCTGCCCAACAAGGGCGACTTCTACCCCAACCTGGTGAAGTCCTTCACCGCCGACGGTAAGGCCTACTGTGCGCCGAAGGACTTCTCCACGCTGGCACTGGAGATCAACACCGACATGTGGACCAAGGCCGGCCTCACCGATGCCGACCTCCCGAAGACGTGGGACCAACTGGAGACCGTGGCCAAGAAGCTGACGGCGGGTGGAGTCACCGGCCTGGTCGTCAGTGACACCCTCGACCGGCTCAACGCCTTCATGCTCGGCGCCGGAGGCAGTCTGATGATCGCCGACAGCACGGCCTTCACCGCCGACTCACCGGAAACCCTCGCCGGCCTGCAGTACGTGCAGAAGCTGGCCAAGGAGGGGGCCCTCCAGTTCCCCAAGCAGGTCGACTCCGGGTGGGGCGGTGAGGCGTTGGGCAAGAACAAGGCCGCGATGACGATCGAGGGCAACTGGATCGTCGGTGGCGTGAAAACGGACTATCCCAACCTCAAGTACCGCACCGTCGAGCTGCCCGCCGGACCGAAAGCGCAGGCCACCCTGTCTTTCACTAACTGTTGGGGCGTCGCGCAGAAGAGCGCCAACCAGGCCGCGGCAGTGGACTTCGTGAAGTTCCTGACCACGGCCGATCAGCAGCTGGCATTCGCGAAGGCGTTCGGGGTGATGCCGTCGGTCAAGTCGGCCCAGGACCAGTTCGTGGCCCAGTTCCCGGATCAGAAGGCATTCGTCGCCGGCGGCGCCTACGCCGTCGGCCCGGTGAGCGTGCCCGGCTTCGACGCGGTCAAGAAGGACTTCGACTCCAAGGTCATCGGGCTGTCCAACGGATCATCCGATCCCATGGCGATGCTCAGCGCATTGCAGAAGAACGCAGCGGCGGCCCTGGCTCAGGCAAAGTAGCCCTGACTGTGGCGCGTGACCAAACGCGGGGCGCGCCACAGTCAGTCGCCCCCGGCCATGCCAGATCCTCGAACCAGAGAGAGCGGTACCGAACATGGAACCGGCATCCCCGCGGAGCGTGCTGACCGTGGACAGCACCCTCCAACGTTCATCGACGGCCGAGGGCATGAGGCCTCGCGGCGGGGGAGGTATCCGTGGCCGTCAGGGACTCTTCGGTTGGTTGTTCATCACTCCGGCGGTCGCGATCCTGCTGATCTTCCTCGTGATTCCCATCGGCTTGGCCTTCTACGTCAGCCTGGACCAAGTGGGATGGGTTGTCGAGCCCGTTCGGGTCCGGTGCCAAATTCGTCGGCTTCGACAACTACAAGAACCTGCTCACGCAGGACTCGCTCACCCGCCAGAACTTCGCGACGTCCGTCCGCAACAACTTCTACTTCGTAGCTATCGTCGTGCCGGCCCAGACCACTCTGGCTCTGACGATGGCCGTCCTCTTGAATAACAAATACCTCAAGGGTAAGAGCTTCTTCCGCACCGCCTTCTATTTCCCATCGGTGACCAACAGCATTGCCATAACCTTGGTATTTCTGTTCCTGTTCTCCGGCACCGGCGCCGTCAAACTCCATGCTGAACCTGATCGGTATCAAGGGCCCCAACTGGCTCGCTGACTCCGGCGGCCTCCTGCACAACGTCCTCGCCCTGTTCGGGGCGAATTCGGCACCCAGCTGGGCGCAATACGTCGTGTTCAATCTGTCACTCTGGGAATGGCTGTCCGGCCCGTCCGTGGCGATGACCGTAATCATCATCCTCGTCGTGTGGACCACGTCGGGTACCTTCATGCTGCTGTTCATCGCTGCGCTGCAGAACATCGGCGAGGAGATCGATGAGGCCAGCGAACTCGATGGCGCATCCCCCTGGCAGCGCTTCCGTTACGTCACGCTGCCCATGTTGCGGCCCACGATGCTGCTCGTGCTCACGTTGGGCCTGATCGGAATCTAATGTGAGCAACCGGAACCTCAGTGGGAGGCTCCGGTGCAGCAGCGGCCGGCGGGTCAGCACTCACGGAACCGGGCCCATCACTTGAGGCCTATTGACAGACCGTGCGCCCGCCGGTTC